>Ga0114950_10000541_pt1 | contig 26203 bp, 11 predicted proteins | sample N075metaG_FD_83503 | JGI IMG/M metagenome (GOLD analysis project Ga0114950, IMG submission 83503) | Deep subsurface microbial communities from Kermadec Trench to uncover new lineages of life (NeLLi) - N075 metaG | ecosystem: Environmental > Aquatic > Marine > Ocean trench > Sediment | place... | reverse complement strand
GCTTGCAGCGGGATCTCTGGTTCGAGGCCGAAGCTCCCTTCGCCATTCGCCGTTCGCCAGGCTCTCGGCCGTCTTGCGACGCCGCCCGGGGCGGGCGCGGCGAAACTCGGGGAGTCTGGCTCGATTTTGCGCGAGACGGCGAGATCCGACCGTCTGGCGCGATTCTAACAGACCGTCAGATTTCTTGTAAAGGGGTGTTAAGGTGCTATTTGCTCGGGTGACCCGCCGGCTGGGCGGGGGGCGGACCGCCTCGCGATCGATCGCGCAAAACCCCATAGGAGCGCCCCATGCAGACCCCGCAACTGTTTGATCTCACGGGCCGGACCGCGCTGGTCACCGGCGGTGGTCGCGGAATTGGCGAGAGCCTGGCGCTCGGACTCGCCGAAGCCGGCGCCGACGTCGTGATCGCATCACGCAAGCTCGACGCATGTAAGCGGGTCGCGGAGATCATCGAAAAGCAGGGCCGACGCGCCTGGGCCCTGGCCGCCGACGTATCCAAGTTGGAGGACATCGAGCGTTTGGTCGACGATGTGCTCGCTCGCGTAAAGCGCCTCGACATCCTGGTGAACAACGCCGCGTTCGCCTGGGGGGCCCCGATGTTGGAACACACTCCCAAGGCCTGGGATCGCGTCTTCGACCTCAATTTGCGCGGACTCTTCTTTCTATCCCAGCGGGTCGCCCAGCACATGGTCGAGGCCGGCGGTGGCAACATCATCCACATCAGTTCGATGGCGGCGCTGCGGGGCGCATCGGACGAACTCGAACCGTCCATCGCCTACACCGCGAGCAAGGGCGCGCTCCATACCTTGACCCGGGACATGGCGATCAAGCTCGCGCCCCACGGCATTCGGGTCAACGCGATCGCGCCCGGCGCCTTCGACACCTCGATGCTCGACTACATCAAGAGTGACCCCGAGCGATTGCGCGCGTTCGTGGCGCGCATGCCGATCGGTCGCGTCGGGGGTGAAGACGATGCCAAGGGAGCGGTGGTCTTTCTCGCGAGTCGAGCGAGTGCATTCGTGACCGGTCAGATCCTGGTCGTGGATGGCGGCTGGAGCGTGCAGACTTCGTAGGGCGTCGGGATACGAGCTACTCAGCAGACTCCGCGAATTCGATCCAATTGCCATCCGGATCTTCCACGAAGAAGATGCGCGCGTCGGGCAGCTGCATCGGCGGGATGACGATTTTGGCACCTCTGGCTTCCAGTTCGGCTGCGAGCGCGTCGATTTCCCGCACCCAGAGCGTGACAAAGCGAATGCCCACGCTGGCATTCAGGGCTCCGGCAAAATTTGGCAGCGCCTCGGGGCGACTCCAGAACTTGAGCGTGCTGCGGCCGGCGCTAAACGCGTAGCGGGTCATGTCGCCCTGCATCGGCAAGCTCGGGTGTTCTGCGAGACCCAGGACCTGGCCGTAGAATTGCCGCGAGTGGTCGCTGTTCGCAACCGTCATGCCGACCTGCACCCGGTCTTTGAGTGCGGCCCCGGCTGGTTCTTCGAGGCCGAGCAGTTCGAGCATATTGCCATCGGAGTCTTTGGCGAAACGAATGCGCAGCTTTCCCGGCAGATCGACACCCGGGGCCACGCGACCCCCGCCCGCTTCGATGCGACCGATCAAGTCGTCGAGGTCGTCGACAAAGAAGGCCAGTACCCGATAGCCGATGCCGTCGTACAGTCCCGACGGTTGCTGCTTTGGCTTGTCCGGGTAGTCCATCAGCTTGACCAACTGCCCTCCCGCGCGAAACCGGTACTGGGTGACGGTGCCGCCGATCTTCATTGGCTCTTCTTCGGGGAGGTTCATGATTTTGCCGTAGAAGCGCCGCGCCTTTTCGGCGTCGGCGGTGACGAGACCAATATCCATCTGCTGCTTGCTGAATTCCATCGCGGGTCTCCGATCGCGCTTTGCGTTTCCTCGCTCGATCAGCCTAGCGTGTCGACGAAACTGCCCGAATCTCGAGTTCCCGCGCTATTGACCCTGTGTTTGCCGCTGGATAGGATCTGACGGTGCGTCAGCTGCGCGGGATCGACGCCGATGTGCAGGTCCGGACGGTCTTCCACACAGGAGTGGTGCCATGAGCTATGAGGTCAATCGACGACTTGTCTCGCGACGTCCGCCACTGGCGACGTCCGCCACCATCGATTCGGTCAGCGCGGGGATCATCCGCGGCGCGTTCGAAACCATCTGTTACGAAGTCGCGACCCATCTCGGGCGCTCGGCCTCTTCGGCGATCATCAATCAATCCAACGAGCGCAATGCCAGCATCCTGGACGCCACCGGGCGCTTGGCCGGCATCTCGGTCGGCATTCCACAGCTGCTCTTCATCTCGCCGTTGACGGTTCGCTTTGGGCTCGAGACCCAGAAAGAAGACGACTGGGGACCCGGGGACATTTTTGTCGGCAACGATCCCGATCACGGGGGCGGGCATCTGCCCGACTACAACGTCTATGCGCCGGTCTACACCGACGATGGCGAGTTGGTGATGATCCAGGCCCTGCAGGCCCACCAGGGGGATACCGGGGGCAAAGACGCCGGCGGCTTCTCGATCGACGCACTGGAGATCTTTGCCGAGGGGCTGGTGATCCCGGGTGTCAAGCTGGTTCATCGCGGTGAGCATCGCCGCGACATCATGGAAATGATTCTGCGCAACAATCGCCAGACATCGTTCCGCGGTGATCTGCGCGCGATGATCTCGGGCACCCAGCTGGGGGCTCGCCTGTTGGGAGAATTGATGGAGCGGCACGGCGCCGAAACCGTGCGTGCTGCCATCAACTGGAATATCTCGGATACCGAGCGTCGCTTCCGAAACGAGGTCGAGCGCTGGCCGGACGGCGTCTACGAGTCCGACGTGTACATCGATCACGACACGGTCGGCAATCGCGACATTCATGTTCACGTGGCCTGCAAGGTTGTGGGGGACCAGCTGACGGTCGATCTCACGGGCAGCGACGAACGCCCGGAACTCGTCTGCGTGTGGAACACCTTCTCGAACTCCCGCGGCTACGCGATGGCGCAGCTGGCCTCGATGGTCGACCCGAGCATCCCCAAGAACGAAGGCCTGTTCGACGCAGTGGACATGATCATCCCGGAAGGATCCATCTTGCAGCCGCCGCCCAACAAGCCCGCCGCGCTGGGTGCGTTCCATCCCGCGGTGGAGGTCGGCGAAGCGATCTGCATCGCGTTGTCCGAAATTTTGCCCTCGCGGTCCTCACCCCAGGTCTACAAGCTCGGCATGCCCAACACCGTGATCGGCATGACACCCGAGGGCGAGATGTGGATGGACCAGGGCGTAGACGTGCGCGCGTCCGATGCGTCGGCAACCCAGGGGATCGACGGTTGGGGATCGATGTGCAGTGGTCTCGGCAATTTGATCCTCGCCGAGGCGGAAGAGGCCGAGAGCCGCTTCCCGGTGCTGAACATCAGCCGCGAGTTGACCACCGACACCGGGGGTGCGGGACGTTGGCGCGGTCAGCCGGGAACCAAGAACATAAAGCAAGTACTCGAGCCGGTGACGGCGGTGTCGTGGATGGTCTCGATGCGGCATCCCCTGCGCGGACTGTGCGGTGGCGATGATGCCGGGCCGTATTCGAATCACTTCCTGGTCGGCACGCCTGACGAGTACGCGATCGAAAACGCCGTCCAAGCGCAGCTGCCGGCGGGGGCGGTGCTGGCCTATCAGTACGGAGGGGGTGCGGGCTTCGAGAGTCCCCTGCTGCGCGAGCCCGAAGCCGTGCTCGAAGATGTACTCGACGAATACGTGAGCATCGAAGCTGCGCGGGAGCGCTACGGGGTCAGCTTGAGCGGATCGCTCGAAGCGTTGGACCTGGTGATCGATTGGGACGAAACCAAGAGGCTGCGCAAAGAAAGCAAACAGCGCAGCGAAGCGGCAATCACATGAGCTATCGCATCGGCGTCGATATCGGCGGCACGTTTACCGACTTTGCCTTGCTCGACGGTGAGCAGATCCTGCTCGAAAAAGTGCTCAGCACCCCGGCCGATTGCTCTCTGGCCGTGATGAACGGCCTCGAGAAGTTGGCGGCACGATGCGATCGTTCGCTCGCCGACTTCCTGGGGGATGTCGTTGCGATCATCCACGGCACCACGGTCGCGGACAACACCCTGATCGAAATGAACGGCGCGACCACCGGTTTGCTCACCACTGCGGGCTTTCGCGACGAACTCGAGTTTCGGCGCGGTTACAAGGAAGACATCTGGGATGTCCGGCTCGAGCCGCCTCCGGCCATCGTGCCGAGAAGGCGCCGGCTGACCGTCAAAGAGCGGGTGCTGTTCGACGGCCGTATCCATCAGACCCTCGACGAAGAGGCCGCGCGCACAGCGGCCCGCCGGCTCGCGCGCCAGGGCGTCGATTCGGTTGCGATCTGCACGCTGTTTTCCTTCGTCAATCCGGTTCACGAACTGCGCTTGGCCGAGATCGTCGCAGAAGAACTTCCGGATGCGGCCATTTCGCTCTCACACCGGGTGATGCCCAAGGCTCCGGAGTTCGAGCGGACCAGCACCACCGTGGTGAACGCCTACATCGGCCCCAAGGTGACGGCCTACCTCGATCGCTTGAGCGAGCGCCTGAACGCGGCCGGTTATCGCCGGGATTTCTTGGTCATGCAGTCGAGCGGTGGTGTCATGACTCGGGAATACCTGCGCGAAACACCGGTGCGCGTACTGGCTTCGGGACCCGCTGGAGGCGTCATCGGCGGCGCACAGATCGGCGTGGCCAAGGACGCGAAGGATCTGCTCTGCGTCGACATGGGCGGAACCAGCTATGACGTTTCGGTCGTGCGCAACGGCCAGGCGCCCGCGCAACCGGGATGGAACTGGCACCACCGCTACGTGGTCGGCCTGCCCATGGTCAGCGTCGAAACCCTGGGCGCCGGTGGCGGATCGATCTGTCGTGTAGACAACGGCGTGCTCAGCGTCGGCCCGCAGAGCGCGGGCGCAGATCCGGGACCGGTGTGTTACGGCACCGGCGGCACCCTGCCAACCATAACCGACGCGAACCTGATCCTCGGGTTGCTCAGTGCCGACTCGGAGTTTGCCGGTGGGAGTTTCTCGCTGTCCCGCAATGGCGTCGAAGAGGCCTTCAAGGAACACGTCGCTGGCCCTCTTGGCTGTGAGGTCGAGCAGGCAGCCTTCGATTGCTGGCGGGTCGTCAACGCCAACATGACCCAGGCGGTCCGGCGCTTGACCGCAGAGAAAGGCACGGACCCCCGCGGACTCAGCCTGTTGGCGTATGGCGGCAACGGGCCGCTGTTCGCCGCAATCCAGGCCCAGGAACTCGGGATCGACCGAGTCCTGGTGCCCAAGGCATCGCCAACCTTTTCGGCACTGGGTGCGTTGGCCGCACAGCCGACGATCGACGAAGAGCGCTCGTACCTGGTCACCAGCTCCCGGGCGGACGCGACCCGGCTGGGCGCATTGTGGGACGATCTGGTCACCCGCGCCGATCGCCACTTTGCCGACGGGGGCTTCGACATGGACAAGCGTTCGGCTCTGTACCAGATCAATCTTCGCTATCCGGGCCAGAATTGGTCGTTGACGGTGGACGCCGGTCGCGTGGACGGAGTCGGCAAGGCAGACTTCGTCGACGACGATCTGGCCCAGCGCGCCGCGAAGGAGTTTCACGCGCTGCACGAGCGAGAGTACGGGCACGCACGGCTCGAAGAAGAGCCGGAGATCACCGGGGTTCGCCTGGTCACCACCGTGGCGTCCCCGGCGCCGACCTTCGGTTCGGCCGCGCGCACCGCGACCCTCTCGCCCGCTCACGCGAGTGTGCGACGCGCCAACCTGGGCCGCGGCTTCGAAGAAGTACCGATCTATCACGGTCCAGACCTCGAGCCCGGCAGTGTGATCGACAGCCCCGCGATCATCGAAGAGAGCTTTACCACGATCGTCGTGTATCCGGGCTGGCGAGCGCACATCGATGACGCCGGGGACTACGAACTCAACCGCCAGAGCTGAAATTCGGGTGCTGCGGGATTTGACCCCAGGTCTCACTTTAGAGATTGGAGTGCTGTGTCGATCATTTCATTCGAAGACACCTTGGGCTGCGTTGCAGTCGAGGCGCTAGGGGAAGACTGTTTCACGGCGCCCAATATCGAGATGGAGTACTACCGGATCTTTGGCGGGCAGCTGCTGGCCCAGGGCATTGCGATTGCGGTCGCGACTTGCGAGGGCAAGGCCGTCAAATCCATGCACGTGGGCTTCCCGCGTGCCGGTGACTTGCGCAAGCCGGTCGAGTTCAAAGTCGAACGACTGCAGGACGGGCGTAGCTTCGCATCGCGCCAGATTTTGGGCGGCCAGGAAGGCAAGTTGATCTTTCACGCGACGGTGCTGTTGCACGTCGTCGAAGAGGGTGTGGATCACCAGTTGCCCGCGCCGGATGTCGGCCCACCCGAAGCCGCAACCCCCGAGGATCTCGGGATGATTCCCTGGGAAACTCGCATCGTCGACGGAGTCGACCTGGGGAGTCGGGAGGTCGGTGAAGCGCGCTATCGGTTCTGGCAGCGCACCCCGAAACTCCCCGACGACCCGATGGTCCACCAGGCGTTGCTCGCCCACAGCACGGATCTCACCTTGATCGGCACCGCCCTGCGTCCGGTCCCCGAGCTTTCCGAAGCCGACGCAACGGTCAAAGTTCAGACCGCGGTCACGAGTCACAGCATCTGGTTCCACCGACCCTTCCGGCTCGATGAATGGGTGTTGATTGCCCAAGAAAGTCCGTCGCTTGCCGGTGCGAGGGGATTCGGCTTCGGGCACGCCTACAACGCCACGGGAGCGCTGGTCGCCTCGTTTGCCCAGGAGAGCATGATCCGGCCGATCGAGCCGAAATAGTTCCAGATTTGCGGTCTGGGTACCGACTTGCTACCTACTGCCGCAATTCGGGGCCCACTGGCTCCGACGCGGCATCGAAAAAAAGATGCCAGCAGCGACAACAGGACCTCAGCAACACCCCCTTCCGAGGTCTCGCCGCTAATCACTTGATCTTACCCTTATCTGTTGTGCGGGTTTGAACACTACGACCGCGTAGTGCGCACTCGATTCGTGTGCCGACGGCGCGGTGGAGAACGATCCAATTACCATGGCAGCACCAGCTACTACTACTGAAACTGAAACCAAGGCTGAAACACAATCCGGATTCGACCTGTTCGACTTCCATCCCTCGATCGCCCGCGGCGTACACGCTGCGGGCTTTACCACTCCCCGGCCCATCCAGATCGATACGATTCCAGCGGCCAAAAGCGGTCGCGACGTGCTCGGCCTGGCCCAGACCGGAACCGGCAAGACAGCGGCGTTTGCCCTGCCGTTGCTGGACCGCTTTGCACGCGGGCGCAAGCGCGGACCGCGGGCACTCGTGCTCGCACCGACCCGCGAACTCGCCACGCAGATTGACGCCGAAATCCGGCTGCTGGCACGCTTCACCAAACTCAAGGTCGCGACCATCTACGGTGGCGTTCCCGCCGGCAAACAGATTCGCGCCCTGCGCAACAATCCCGAAATCATCGTCGGCTGTCCCGGGCGCATCCTCGACTTGTTGGGTCGCGGTGCACTTCGCCTGGGCGGCGTGGAGACCCTCGTAATCGACGAAGCCGATCACATGTTCGACATGGGCTTTTTGCCCGACCTGAAGCGAATTCTCAAGCAGTTGCCAGCGGAGAGACAGAACCTGCTCTTTTCCGCGACCATGCCCCGGGAGATTCGAACTTTTGCCGATTCCCTGCTGCGAAATCCGCATGTCGTCGAGCTGACTCGAGCCGGCCCAGCGGACACCATCGAACACGTCCTGGTGGCAGTCGCTGAAACACGCAAGCGCGACCTGCTCGAATACATTCTCGGGCAGGAGGGTTGCACGTCGGCCATTGTCTTCACTCGCACCAAGCATCGGGCCAAGCGCCTGGCCGAGCAATTGAGCCGAGCCAAGTACCGCGCAGTGGCCCTGCAGGGCAACATGTCTCAGTCCCAGCGAGATCGCGCCATGGAGGGCTTCCGCAAGCGCCGCTTCGACATTCTGGTTGCGACGGACATTGCGGCCCGGGGGATCGACGTCAAAGGTGTGTCGCACGTTCTCAATTACGACGTGCCCAACACCCCGGAGGCCTACACCCACCGCATTGGTCGCACCGGGCGCGCCGAACTCGAGGGCCAGGCCGTGACCTTCGTCACCCGAGACGATGTCTCCTGGCTTCGCGACACCGAACGCAAACTGGGAGAGAAAATCCCGCGCCGAACGGTTGCCGGCTTCGAGGGCGAATCCATCGATACCGGTCCGCGGCGCAAATCCTCCGGACGTCCGGGCGGTCGACCGGGTGGCAACGGAGCCAAGCGTTCAGGCGGAGGCGGTCAGAAGCGATCTGGTAGCCGATCCGGTGATCAGGCATCTTCGAGAGGCCGCGGACGATCTCGCTCGTCGGGTTCGTCTTCGCGGGGTCGCCGTCGCTAGAGCAATAGCGGGGTCAAATTTGCGGATCGCAGCAGTCCATTGCACTGACTTCGCCGATCGATCTGGCGAAAAACCATGACCCTGCGATCTTTTTTCGAATCGACTCTGGGTGTCGTGAGCGTCTACGCGGCGCTCACGATCCTCTTCACCTGGCCGCTGGTTTCGGTTCTCGCGACCCACCTGCCCCACGGTTCGAACGACATCTGGCAGAACCTCTGGAACTTCTGGTGGTGGCGGGAAGCGCTGGTCGAACTCGGTACCAACCCCTATGGGACCGAGTTCTTGTTCCATCCCCACGGCGCGTCCCTGGTCCTCCACACGCATTCGACCTTCAATCAGATCGCCGCGTTCCCAATCAATTTGCTGCTGGGGCCGATCGCCGCCTTGAATTTTGCAACCCTGCTCGGATTCTTCCTCTCGGGGGTCGCGGCTCACCAACTCGCGTTCGAGATCAGCAAGAATCGAGCGGGCGCATACATGGCCGGGCTGATCTTTGCCTTTTTTCCACATCACTTCGAGCAGAGTCTCGAACACATAAACTTGTCGAGCCTCCAATTTCTCCCCTGGGTCGCGCTCTACGGGCTGCGCATTGCGCGCCAGGGCTCCCGGCGCGACAGTATGATGTTCGGCGCAATGTTTGCCCTGAACGCGTTGAGTTGTCTGCACTACGCGTTGTTCACCCTGTTCATCCTGCCCTTCATCTGGGCCGTGGAGTGGGTTCGGGCAGCAGACCGTGTACGCAGCGCCCAGCGACTTGCATCTCGACTGTTGCTTTCAGCAGCGGTGTTCGGCGTGGTGCTGGCCCCGGTTATTTTTCTGATGCTGTTCCAGATGTCGGGAGTTGAGCTCTACACCAAGCTGCCGATCGACAAGGGAATCGATCTCGCGTTCTTCTTTGTGCCGAGCGATCATCACCCATTGCTGGGCGCATTCACCGAGGCCTACTACAGCAGCCATCGCGCCTATCCCCAGCTCGGGTCCCAGGCATATTTGGGCTACACGGCAGTTTTTCTTGCAGCCTTGGCGCTAGTTCGTGCCCGGAGTGATCGCTCGGTCATTGCATGGACGCTGATCGGCGTCAGTTCGATGGTTCTCGCCGTCGGCGCTCATCCGACCTTCGGCGGTCGGGAACTGGGCATTACCTTGCCCCACGCGCTGTTTGAATACCTTCCGATCCTGAGGAGCTTGCGGGTCGCCAATCGCTTCATCGTGATCGTCATGCTCGCGCTTTCGGTCCTCGCCTCGATCGGGTTCGCCACCGGACTTCACAAGCGTCGCTATGCGGCCGCCGTTTTCATCGCGCTGATCGGATTCGAATTTCTCTGGCTCCCCTACCCGGTACAACGAGTCGATTTCTCGCCGATCCTCGATCAGTTGGCGGACGAGGCCCAGGGCGCCATTCTCGATATTCCGCTTTTGGGGGACAGCACCGCCGCACTCAATCTCGCGTACCAAACCCGACACCAAAGACCGATCGCGGGAGGCTATATTTCGCTCGCACCCCGTGGCATCGCCGCACTCGAGAACGACGCCGTGCTGCGAGAGTTGGCGGGACTGGCGCCGTCGGTTTCCGGCCGAATCGATGTGAATCATCTGCGCTCCCTCGGCTTCAGCCATGTGGTGTTGCACAAGGATCGCACGCGCGAGGCCCTCGCGGCTGCGCTTCCAACTGCGGTTGGCTTTTATCAGCGACGCGAGTACGAACCCTTCGCGAGCATGCCCGGAGAAGTACTCGAACGGATATCGCGACGCTTCGCCCGGGAACTCGGCGCTGCGACCCACGAGGACTCGCGCGTTCGCGTGTATCAACTCGCGCCCTGAGTGCGCGGGGCGGGGGATCACTAGCCCCAGGCCGCACGGCCGACGGTTTTTCGCAATCAATCGGGCCAACCGACAATCCGGGCGCAAGGTTCGCGACGCCTGATCCGATACGGCCCGGGTGATCGAGATACCGCGCAAGCTCCTATCCGGGCTCAAACGCCGCCTGTTTCGCAACAGCGCGTCCGCTCATGTCAGAGACATGAAGAAGCTCTGGAACGGTCTGAGTCAGAACAGCCGGCTGGGCTACATCGCCCATCTCCAGTCCGGCGCCGAGTGGGACGAAGCAGAATTTGCCACCGTGGGCTCGCGGTTCGTCGAGCGGATGATGGATCGATACGACGAATACGGGGTCTTCCCGCCGGCGCAATCCAGCATTCTCGAAATTGGCTGTGGGGTAGGGCGCTACTGCCGCCCGCTGGCGAGTCGCTTCAAGGTTGTCTTGGGATTTGACATTTCAGCGGAGATGATCGCCCAGGCCAGCGACCGCTGTGCCGACCTCGACAACGTCCAGTTTCAACTCAACGACGGCAGTTCCTTGGCAAATCAACCCGATGAGTCTGTCGAGTACTGCCTGTGCGCGGGAGTCTTCCAGCACATCACCCATCTCGACGTTATCGAGAGCTACCTGCACGAGGCCTTGCGGGTCCTGGTTCCGGGAGGTCTGTTCTTGTTTCAGTTCGAGGCCAATCGCACCGAAGCGATCGGCCGCGATCAGTTCGGTGCGAAGATCACCGCAGACTTTCTCGATACCGCCCTGCAACAGGACCGCTACGCGATTCGCGAGTGCTCACAAGACCCCCGCGATCCGGTGCAAAACCTGGTCATCGTGCTGGAGAAAGGCGACGGGAGTAAACCGCCAAAGTCTCGGCGATCCTTCAGAGACGCGCCGATGATCGAGCGAGGCTGGATCAGTGGAATCTACGACGGCATCAAAACCCCAACCGCGATGCATCGGCGCCTGGCCGCAGAACCCGTCCCGATGACCTTCTACGACCGCGCAGATGCCTAGAGCCCGGCCGAGAAGTCCCAGATCGAGGTAGCGTCAGATTTCTCGCTGGGGCTCCCCCGCTTCCGCCTGCGCCCCCCGCATGATCATCCGCACCTCGACGATGATCCGTTCCACCACTGCAAGCCGCTCTTCCCGGGAAAGATCGATCGAGCTTGCCCCCAGGTTGAACGCCACGGTCACCATCGCTTCGGCCGCATGGTGGACCAGGGCGATCGGCCGCCCTGTCACCTCGGCTTCGCGAATCAGGTCTTCCGCCAGATCCTGGGTGAAGCGCTCGATCTCCTTCGCGATCGCCCGACGAAAGTGCGGGGGAGATCCCGACCCCTCGCCGAGCAAGAGCCGAAACAGATTCTCGTTCCTCTCGACGAAGCTCAAGAACGTCTGAATCGATGCGCGGATTACGCTGCCCTTGCCGCTGTCCACGACTTTGCGGCGGGCCTCGCGGACAAGTTGACGCAGGGACATCCCCACTTCGTCCACCAGCGCGAGTCCGAGTTCGTCCATGTTCGCGAAGTGCCGGTAGAATGAGGTCGGGGCGATTCCCGCCTGCTTCGCGACGCTGCGCAGGCTCAAGCTGGAAAAGCCTCGCTCGGCGCTGAGCGCCAGCGACGCCTCGATGATCGCCCGTCGGGTGGCTTGTTTCTGTTCGGCTCGGCTCGACACGAAGGTTGTCCCAGGCTTGCTAGTCCGTTTGGCCCAAGATATAGAGCGAACGAGTGTGCGCTCAACCCACCCCAGTCAGAATTTACAAAACCGTAACCAACTCGCCCGGATACTCGAAGCGATTGTGTTGACCCGAGCGCCGGATCGAACGATAGTACGGTGTGTGACGTTCGAGGAACAGTTGTACGCTTAAATACTGTATCTCGCGGGAACCGCCGCCCCCCGTTCCCCACAGCTTTGAAAAGTGCCTGAACGGACAGCAGAGACGGCAGAGACGGCAGTAGAAGAAGCAGCACACGACGCGGCGCAGAATTTTGCAGAAAAGGGGGCTGAAATGGAAGCGATCGGGGTCTGGACCGGCAGTGGAACGACCCCAGCGTTCAAGCCGTCGGAGTTGTTGGCGGTCGCAACCGCGGTTCGCAGCGCGGTCTACGTCGTGCAGCACCCGACGACCGGCGCCCTCGGTGTCGCCCAGGGCGGACAGCTCTCAACCAACGGCGCAAATGTTCCGGCCGGGACGCCGAGTTGGCCCGTGTTCGGAATCCTTCCTTCTATCTACCCCGAATGGTTGGGCGATCGTTCCTTTTGCGAAATTCACGGGGTTCGCTTTCCCTACGTTTCGGGCGCCATGGCCAACGGCATCGCGACCACGCGCCTGGTCATCGCGATGGCCCGGGCGGGCTTCTTGAGCTTCTTTGGTGCGGCCGGCCTTGGACCCGCAACGGTCGAGCAGGCCCTGGACGAACTGGAAAACGAACTCGGCAGCGCGGACAACGGGGGGCTCAGTTGGGGAGCGAATCTCATCCACTCTCCGAACGAGCCCGCGATCGAGGAGCGAGTTGCCGACCTCTACATACGCCGGGGTGTGCGCCGGGTGTCCGCCTCTGCGTACATGGGGCTCACTCAGCACATCGTTCGCTATGCCTACACGGGGCTGGGAGTCGACTCGGCGGGCCGGATCACCCGTCGCAATTATGTGTTTGCCAAGATCTCTCGACCCGAGGTGGCGCGTCACTTCCTCGAGCCCGCCCCCGCCGAGATGCTCGATGCGCTCGTTGCGTCCGGCAAGCTGACCGCGGAGGAAGGCCAGCTCGCCCGCCAGCTCCCGGTGGCAGAAGATTTCACCGTGGAGTCCGACTCGGGAGGCCATACCGACAATCGGCCCCTGACCGCGCTGCTTCCGACCATCCTCAGTCTGCGGGACGCGATCGCGGTTGAGCGCGGTTATCCGCGCCCCATCCGCATTGGCGCTGCCGGCGGGATCGGCACGCCGGGTGCGGTCGCGGCGGCATTTGCGCTGGGTGCGTCGTACGTCTTGACCGGCTCGGTCAATCAGGCCTGTGTCGAGAGTGGTCTCGATGCGGACGGAAAACAGATGCTGGCCGAGGCGGGTCTCGCCGACGTCATGATGGCCCCCGCGGCGGACATGTTCGAGCTGGGTGTCGAAGTTCAGGTGCTCAAGCGGGGCACGTTCTTTGGCGTGCGCGCCCGCAAGCTCTTCGAGTTGTACCGCGGTTTCGATTCTCTCGATGCGCTCCCGCCGCAAGAAACGGCGAAGCTCGAAAGGGACATTCTTCGCACGTCCCTGGCCGACGCGTGGCGCGAGACCAGCAAGTTCTGGCAGGAACGCGATCCCCGGGAGATCGAGAAGGCGGAAGCCGACCCAAAACACAAAATGGCGCTGGTGTTTCGCTCCTACCTGGGTCAGTCCAGCCGCTGGGCGATCGCGGGCATTCGCGATCGCCGTCCGGACTATCAGATCTGGTGCGGGCCGGCGATGGGGGCGTTCAACGCCTGGAGCGCCGGAAGCTTTCTCGCCGAGCCCGAGAACCGCAGCGTCGTTCAGGTCGCGCGCAATCTGCTCGAGGGAGCGGCGGTAGTGACCCGGGCCCAGCAGCTGCGCAACTTTGGCGTTCCGATTCCGCCTTCGGCCTTTGACTTTCGACCTCGGCCACTCGACTAGACCGCACGGGAAGCTCTCTCGTTTTGACGACTGAACCGCTCGAACCCAAGGGGTAAACCAAGAGATGACCAAATCGACTCAACCGTCCCGTCCAAAGGTCGCCGTGGTCGGCGTTAGCGCGCTGTTTCCGGGTTCGCTCGACGCCACCGGCTTCTGGCAGGACATCCTCGAGGGAAACGACCTGATCACCGATGTGCCGCCATCCCATTGGTTGATCGACGACTATTACGATCCGGACCCCTCGGTGCCGGACAAGACCTATGCAAATCGCGGTGCCTTCCTACAGGACATCGACTTCGATTCTCTCAGCTGGGGCGTGCCTCCAAACGTCGTCCCGGAAACCGACACCGCCCAGCTGCTCGCGTTGATCGTTGCGCAGCGGGTTCTCGAAGATGCCTGCAATCAATCGAGCGAAGCACTCGACGCGCTCGACCGATCGAAGATCTCGGTGATCCTCGGCGTGACTTCGGGCCAGGAATTATTGGGCTCGATGGTGAGCAGGCTGCAGCGGCCCGTCTGGGTAAAGGCCCTGCGCGACAGCGGTCTGCCCGAAAACGAGGTGCAAGCCATCTGCGATCGCATTGCGGAACAATACACGCCCTGGCGCGAGAGCACTTTTCCCGGGCTGCTGGGCAATGTGGTCGCCGGTCGCATCGCCAACCGACTCGATCTCGGGGGAACCAACTGCGTGACGGACGCCGCGTGTGCCTCCACGTTTTCGGCGCTCTCGATGGCAATGAATGAACTCTATCTCGGCGATTCGGACATGGTCATCACCGGCGGCGTCGACGCGATGAACGACATTTTCATGTTCATGTGCTTCAGCAAGACGCCGGCTCTTTCCCCGACCGGGGACTGCCGGCCCTTCTCCGATCAGGCCGATGGCACCATGCTCGGCGAGGGACTCGGGATGGTGGCGCTCAAGCGCCTCGAAGACGCCGAGCGCGATGCCGATCGGATCTACGCCGTGATCGACGCCCTGGGTTCGTCGTCGGACGGTCGGGCGACGAGCGTCTATGCGCCGCTTCCCGAAGGCCAGGCCAATGCGCTGCGCCGCACGTACGCCCAGACAGACTTCGGCCCCGAACAAGTGGAACTCGTAGAAGCGCACGGGACCGGGACCAAGGCGGGGGACGCTGCCGAGTTCAAGGGCCTCAGTACCGCTTTTAGCGAATCGGGCCGGGAAGACCTGCAGTGGTGCGCCATCGGTTCGGTGAAATCGCAGATCGGCCACACCAAGGCGGCCTCGGCTGCCGCTGGACTCTTCAAGGCCGTGATGGCGCTGCATCACAAGATCTTGCCGCCGACGATCAAGGTGGAGCGGCCCAATCCGCTGCTCAAAATCGAACAGTCTCCATTTTATCTCTCGACTACGACGAGGCCCTGGGTGCGCGACGCGAGCCATCCCCGGCGTGCTTCGGTGAGTTCCTTCGGGTTCGGCGGTTCAAATTTTCATCTTGCGATGACCGAATACAAGCCGAGGGATGGCGTCGCATCGCGTCCCGCGAAGCGTCTGCGCACGTTCGGTTCAGAGCTGGTGGTCCTCTCCGGGGAAAACGCGGGCGCTCTTGTCGAAGAAGCGCGCATGCGAGCCGGCGAAAGTACCAAGCCCGGCTATCTGCGCTGGCTTTCGCACACGAGTCAAGGCCAGTTCGATTCGTCCGCACCCGCCCGTCTGGCCGTGATCGCCGGCGATGAAGCGGATTTGGCTGCCAAGCTCGAACAGGCTGCAACGAGTGTCGAGGGCGCTCCCGACCAATCGTTCTCGACGCCCGCCGGAATTCACTATGGCGCGGGCCCGGGCACGACTGGTGGAGATCTTGCATACCTCTTCTCGGGCCAGGGCAGTCAGTATCTGCACATGGGCGCTTCGGTGGCGATGAATTTTGCGAGCGCCCTCGAGCCTTGGGATCACGCGGCGAACTTCACTTGGGACGGGACGACGCGACTTCATCACGTGGTTTATCCCGGCACCGCGTTCGAAGACGAAGACAAGGCCCGTCAGCAGAGCACCCTGTCCGCTACGGAATGGGCACAGCCCGCCATCGGTTGTATGAGTCTTTCGCTCTTGCGCCTGCTCGACGCCTTGGGTCTACAGGCGGATTATTTTGCCGGGCACAGCTTTGGCGAGCTCACCGCGCTGCACGCAGCGGGAGTTCTCTGCGAACACGACTTTTTCGAAGTCGCCCGTCGGCGGGGAGTGTTGATGGCCCAGGCTGCGGTGAACCCCGGCGCGATGACCGCGGTGCCCAAGCCGATCGAAGAGATCCGCGAGTTGCTCGCGGGTTGGGACACTCGGGTCGTGATCGCGAACCACAACGCCCCCGACCAGGTCGTGCTCTCGGGCGAAACCAGTGAGATCGAGGCCGTTGAGGCCAAGCTCGCCGAACAAGACATCTCGGCGCGAAGGCTTCCGGTCGCGACCGCGTTTCACTCACCGATCGTCGAAAAGGCGAGCGGAGCATTTGGCGAATACCTGAGCGAAATCGAGTTTTCTGCACCGACCAAGCCCGTCTATTCGAATACAACCGGGGTGGCCCACGATCCGAGTCCGACTGCGCTGCGCTCGAAGCTCGCCGAGCAGCTCGCCCGCCCGGTGAAGTTCGTCGACATGGTCGAAGCCATGTACGAAGCGGGTGCGCGAACATTCGTCGAAGTCGGGCCGGGATCGGTTTTGACCGGTCTCGTGGGGCGAATCCTCGGAGATCGACCCCACGTCGCAGTGAACCTCGACCGCAAGGGCAAGGACGGGGTTCGCAGCTTCTTCGAGGCGATCGGGCGGCTGTCGGTCGCCGGCTACAAGCTCGACTACACGTCTCTTTGGTCGGACTTTGTCGAGTCCGAAAACCCGCACGATCGCGTGGAGCCGAAGCTCAAGATTTCGATCAACGGCAGCAACTACGGCAAGCCGTATCCGCCACAGGGTGGCACTGCTGAACTCCCACCGCCGAACCCGCCCCGCAAAGAAAAGGAGATCGAGACCGTGTACGTCGAAGTGCAAAAGAGCGATCCCGTTGCCGCGCAAGCCGTAGCCAATGTAGCCGTCCCCGCCGCCGCTCCATCGGTTTCTGTAGCGAACCCGCCAAACGTTGCTCCGGCGGTTGCTCACGTGGCGCCAGTGACCACAACCCCCGCGGCGTTGTCACCCGGTTGGGCCCAGGCGTATCAGGAAGCCCAACGACAGACCGCCGAAGCGCACATCGCGTACGTCCAAGCGATGGCCCAGACCCATACGGCTTATCTGGATACGATCGAGCGCAGCTTTCAGTCGCTTTCGCTGCAAGCCGGGGCGACTGCGTCGCCCGACGTGCACCTTAGTGCCAAGCCAGTAGCTGTGCAGCCGCAGGCGACCTTCCCTGCGGTCGTGTCGGCCCCGATCGTCGAGCCTGTTCCTGTTCCTGTCGCCGCGCCCGTCGCACCGGTGCCGATCCCGGAAGCCGCGCCCCCGGTCGTTCAGGCGGAGGCCGCCGTCAGCGACGCCGGCGCGGGCGGCGTCGATCTTCACGCGTTGCTGCTCGAAGTCGTTTCGGACAAGACTGGCTATCCGCCGGAAATGTTGAACATGGAGATGGAACTCGAAGCGGATCTCGGAATCGATTCGATCAAGCGGGTCGAGATCCTCTCGGCGATGAGCGACCTGGCACCGGGTTTGCCCGAAGTCGATACCGCGGTGATGGCCAAGCTCGCAACCCTGGGCCAGGTCGTCGACTACATGAACGGGCAGCTCGAAGCCGCGGGGGGATCGCCGGCTGCATCCGACACCGGTTCCGCCCCTACAGCTTCCACGTCGGTGGCGCCGAGCGCCGAAGGCCTGGCGACCGACGTCGATCTACACGCACTGTTGCTCGAAGTCGTTTCGGACAAGACCGGCTATCCGTCCGAGATGCTGAACATGGAAATGGAACTCGAGGCCGACCTCGGGATCGATTCGATCAAGCGCGTAGAGATCCTCTCGGCGATGAGCGATCTGGCGCCCGGTTTGCCGGAAGTCGATACCGCGGTGATGGCCAAGCTCGCAACCCTGGGTCAGGTCGTCGACTACATGAACGGGCAGCTGGGACGCGAGAGCAAAACGAGTCCGAACCCCGCTTCGGCAGCTGACGCCGCCGCCGAGGCCGACGATCATCCTCCACCTGCTGCGGACCTCGGCCGCTTCGTGCTCGAGGCGGTCGAGCAACCGGCGATCGGAATGGCCCAGTTTGGTCTTTTCGGAGCCGGGCCCGTCGTCGTCACCGACGAGGGGACTGGGCTCGCTGAACACGTAGCCAATGCCCTGGTGAGTCGCGGCGTAGAGGCTTTGGCAGTGACGGAAATTCCAGCGGGCGATCTGCGAGGCGTGGTTTTTCTCGGCGGCTTGCGCGAAGTCTCGGACGATCTCGCTGCGACTCGCGTCAATCGCGAAGCCTTCGAAGTGGCCCGGGCAGTGGCCGGCCGATTCGAGCAGAAGGCCCCGGGCAGCGGGGTGTTCGTGACCGTGCAAGATACCGGCGGTGGCTTTGGAACATTGGACTTCGCACCAGCGCGCGCGTGGCTCGCGGGATGTGCGGGGTTGGCGCGCACGGTTGCCCAGGAATGGCCCGGGGTATCGGTCAAGGCGATCGACCTCGAACGCGCCGGACGCTGCGCCGATGAACTCGCCAATGCGATCGCAGACGAACTCGTCTCGGGCGGTCCCGATCTCGACGTGGGACTGGATGCATTGGGCAGCCGGGTCGTGTTGCGCAGCATCCTCACCCCCGTCGTGCGCGGAGCCGCGGTGCTGGGCGACGGCGATGTCGTGGTCGCCTCGGGAGGGGCGCGCGGCGTTACGGCCACCACGTTGATCGAACTGGCGGGCCAGGCCGCGCTCCGCTTCGTCCTGCTCGGGCGAACCGAACTCGCGGACGAACCGCCTTGTTGTATCGGCGTCGAAGGAGACGCCAAACTCAAGCGCGCGCTTCTCGCCCAGGCGGTTTCGCTCGGAGAAAAGCTGACACCTGCGGTTTTGGGCAGGCAGGTCGACGTGATCCTCGCGAGTCGCGAAGTGCGGGATACGGTTTCGAAAATCGAGCAAGCCGGTTCCCAGGCGCGCTACCTGGCGGTTGATGTAACGAATCTCGAATTGGTCTCGGCCGCATTGACAGCGGTCCGTGCAGACTGGGGAGAGATTGCGGCGATCGTGCACGGCGCCGGAGTGATTGCGGACAAGCGGATCAGCGAGAAGACCCGTGATCAGTTCGATCGTGTCTTCGACACCAAGGTCGAAGGCTTGCGCACCCTGCTGGCTGCCACCGCCGATGATCCGATCGCATTGTTGTGCTTCTTTTCTTCGGTCGCGGCACGCTGCGGAAATATCGGCCAGGTCGACTATGCCATGGCGAATGAAGTCCTGAACAAGGTCGCGGTCGCCGAAGCCAGACGCCGGAACGGCAAATGCCTGGTGAAGTCTCTCGGCTGGGGGCCTTGGGAAGGCGGCATGGTGAGCCCACAGTTGAAGGCGCACTTTGAAGCGATGGGTGTGCCGCTGATTCCGCTTTCGGTCGGCGCCAAGATGTTGGTCGACGAGGTTGCGGGCAGCGCGCCCGGGCAGGTGGAGTTGGTGCTGGGTTGCGAGCCTCGGCCCGAAGCGCTTGCCGCCGAGGTAGACGAAGCTAGTGCTGGGCGGTCTCTCTCGCTCAGCGTGGTCGTCGGAGCACAGACGCATCCCTATCTCGCCGACCATGCGATCAAGGGTACGCCGGTGGTTCCGGTCGCGATGGTGATCGAATGGTTCTCGCGAGCTGCTGCGGCCTTTGGTCCCGAGTTGGTGCTCGCTCAGTTGTCGGAGCTCAAGGTTCTGCGCGGAATTTCGCTGCGGAATTTCGCTTTCGGGCGCGAGTATTTCGTCGTGCACGCCAGGCAGCTCACCAATGGCAGCGGAGCCACCGTGGAACTTCAGCTGGCGGATCAGCAGGGCGGCATCTACTACCGGTGCACGGCAGTTCTGGTTCCTGAACGCGGCGCGCCTCGGTCCCATGGGATCGACGAACAAGCACTCGCACTCGAGAGCTGGGGCGACGCCGAGGTATACGACGGAGAACTGTTGTTCCACGGGCCCGCGTTCCAGAGCATTCAAAACATCGAAGGGATTTCCGAGCGCGGCATTGTCGCGGAACTCCACGGGGTACGGCAGTCGAGTTGGACGGTCGATCCGGCCATCACGGGCAACGCAGGCTTTCGCACCGATCCGCTCGCGTTCGACGGTGGACTGCAGCTCGCTTTGCTCTGGTGCAAACACGTACTCGGCGGCGCGTCGCTTCCGACCGGAATCGAAGCGATCCGAACCTGGGCCAATGCGAAAGCAAACGAACCGATCCGATGCACGCTGACCGGCCGGTCCGCGTCCGGAAGCAAGAGTGTTTCGGATCTCGTCTTTCACTCCGCCAGTGGAGAGCTGCTGGCAGAGTTCGTTGGCGTCGAAACCCATCTGCTGCCGGGACAGGGTAAGGCGTAACTCTTGTCGTCATCTTCTCGACCCGGGGTTCCAACCTTTGAACCCATCGCGATCGTCGGACGCGCTTGCGTCCTGCCGGGAGCGCTAACTCCCGGAGAACTCTGGGAGCTGGTGTTGGCCGGGAAAGACGTTCTCGGCCCGGTGCCGCCGGATCGCTGGGGACTCACGGCCGAGCAGGCGATCGCCACCGGAACATCGGCTGCGGATCGGAGTTGGACCGACCGCGGCGGCTATGTGAGGGGATTCGAGCAGTGCTTTGACCCGACCGGTTTCGCGATCGATGAAAGCGACGTAACGACCCTCGATCCACTTTTTCAATGGGTGCTCCACACGGCGCGCGAAGCGTTGCGAGATGCAGGGCACGAAACGAGCGAGGCCCGGGTCGGCGCCATCTTCGGTAACTTGTCCTTTCCCTCGGCGTCGATGTCGCGCTACGCCGAATCGATCTGGAGAGCGGGCACAGATGTTGCGCCAGAGGAGCCGGGACCGGACCCGCGCAATCGCTTCACGTCGGGGTTGCCGGCGCTGATCCTCGAACGCGCCCTCGAGCTCCGAGCCGGCGCTTTCGCCCTCGACGCCGCGTGTGCGAGTTCACTCTACGCCATCAAGTATGCGTGTGACTGGCTGCACGATGATCGCGCCGATCTCGTGTTGGCAGGTGCGGTCAATTGCGCGGACGATCTCTTTATCCACGTCGGTTTCTCGGCGCTTTCCGCACTCAGCAAAAGCGGTCGTAGCCGACCCTTTAATCGAGAGGCCGACGGCTTGATGCCGGCAGAGGGTGCGGCGTTCGTCGCGCTGCGGCGTCTCGCCGATGCACGTCGAGACGGCGATGAGATTCTGGGATTGATCCGCGGCATCGGGTTGTCGAATGATGGCCGGGGTCAGGGTGCGTTGGTTCCCTCAAAAGAGGGCCAGGTGCGGGCAATTCGCGCGGCCTACGAAGTGAGTGGCGTATCGCCCCGGGATATTTCGCTGCTCGAATGTCACGCGACCGGGACCGCGGTAGGCGACACGACCGAAATCGAAAGCCTGAGCGAGGTTTTCGGAACCCTGCCGGAGCCTCTCGGCATCGGCTCACTCAAATCCAACATGGGGCACCTCATTACCGCGGCGGGGGTCGCGGGGCTGATCAAAGTTCTAGAAGGCATGCGCGAGTCGACTCGCCCACCGACGCTCCACGCAGAGAACCCGATCGACGCACTCGGCGATTCCTCGTTTCGCGTTCTTTTCAAGCCGGAGCCGTGGCGGGTTCCCGGTCACGTATCGGATGGGGTACGGCGCGCGGGAATCTCGGCCTTCGGCTTCGGTGGCAACAACGCCCATTTGATCGTCGAACAGTATGATCGGGAAGCACCGGTTGTCGCCACCGCCACAGTCGATCCTCAGCTGGCCAAGTTTGCGGTCGGCGAACGGCCGGAGCCGGTCGCCATCGTGGGCGTTGGGATCGTGGCTTCCGAATGTCCCGACCGTGCGGCCTTCAGCGCGGCGATGTTCGGCGGTGCGAGTTGTGTGAAGCCCGGTGCTTCCGGCAAACTCGAGGGCCGCATCGACGCCTTCGAGGTCGACATTGCGGCGCTTGGAATCCCTCCCAACGATCTCCGGCAGACGCTTCCGCAACAACTGTTGATGCTGGATGCCGGACGACAGGCAGCGGACGAGGTAGACTTGCCCCGGGAGCGAACCGGCGTCTATGTCGGTATGGGGACCGATCCGGAGGTCGCGCGTTACGGTGCGCGCTGGCGACTCGCCGAATGGGGTAGCGCATTGCCTCTCGACGCGAGTGATCAAGACGGACTCGCGGCTGCACGCGATGGCGTAGTCGATGTGCTCGAGAGTGCCGGTGTGATCGGCAGCATGCCGAACATCGTGGCGAACCGGCTCAATCGCCAACTCGACCTCGCCGGACCGAGTTGCACGATCTCGTTGGAAGAGCGCTCGGGACTCGAGGCGGTCCGGGTGGCGCTGCGCGCGTTGCGAGCGCACGAACTCGATGCCGCTCTCGTCGGCGCGGTAGATATGTCGTGCGAGCCCGTGCATGCTGCGGCGGCGCGCGAGTGTCTGGGATCCTCGGGGCCCGAAATTCCGGGAGATGCCGCAGTCGCGTTGGTGCTGAAACGTCTCGCAGACGCAGAGCGCTGCGGAGATCGGATCTACGCCGTGATCGAAGGCGAACCCGAAACAGCCAATCGCGACCAAGTGCTCGGCTTTGGCCCGAAGAGCGGGATCGGATCGCTGAACGATCGCTTTGGACACGCCCACGCGGCTTCGGGGTTGCTGCACATGGCCGCAGCGGCGCTGTCGCTACATCACCGCCGGCGCCCCGATGGGTTGCCCTGGCTTTCGTCGAGTCGAAGAAGCGCGCGCATTGCCGTTTCTGCCATGAACGGCGAAATGGGCGGCGAGTCGACCTGGCTTCTGCATGAGCACGTCGACTCGATGTCTCGCGCGGAGCGCACGTCGCCGGGGTTCCACCTGTATCAAGGCCACGATGTCGACGAGGTATTGGCGGCACTCGACGCGGGAAGAACCTCGACACTCAACGGCGATCGATCCATCAAAGCCCTGCCGGTACGGTTGGTTCTGGTCGCGGGTGACGACGAGACGCTCGAGTGCCGGGCCGAGCGGGCGCGTGCACACATTCGCGATGGCGCTCCGCCCGGAGAGGGCGTGCACTTTCGCGCTCAACCGGTCGTCGGCGATCTGGCATTCGTCTTTACCTCCGCGGGCTCGGCCTACCGCGGCATGGGCGAAGAACTCCTCGCGGCACTGCCCGAGTTGGGGGATCGCCTCGGGAGTCGCTTCGACGGACTCGCGGACGCAATGGGATGGGTGTTCGAAAAAGACGGAGACCCCGGAACCAACGACCAACGGCTTTGGGGTGCTTCGTGTCTGAGTCAGATTCACGCAGAGTTGACCCGGGGTCTGCTGGGTATGAAACCGGACGCCGCGATTGGATACTCGTCGGGAGAGAGCAATTCACTCTTCGCGCTCGGAGCCTGGACCGACATGGACGCGATGCGGCGGGAGATCGACGAGAGCGGGTTCTACACCACCGAACTGGCTGGCTCTTTTGATGTTGTGGCTCGGGTGTGGGGGGCTTCGGATGCGAATCAACACCCGAGTGGGAAGCTCAAAGAGGTTCACTGGGGCGTGTGGGGACTCCTGGCACCGGTTGCACGGGTGCGCGAGTTGATTGACCGCGAACAGCGGGTTCATCTCGCAATCATTCACACCGAAGGTGATTGCGTCATCGCCGGGGACGCCAGTGCGTGTCGGCGTATCGCCCAGCAAGTGAGTGAAGAATTCGGCAACGGACGCTGCCACGAACTCGAGTACAACATGGCCGCGCACGTTCCCGAGGTCGACGCGTTTCGCGAAACGTGGCTCGAGATTCATCGCCGCGAGGTCACCCCCGTTCCCGGAGTGCGGTTCTACTCCGGCGGCAGCGATGCGGCCTATACTCCCGAAACCGAGGCCTGCACCCAGACGATCATGAACCAGGCCCATCAGACCCTCGACTTTTCAAAGGTCATCGAACGCGCTTGGGCCGATGGCGTGCGGATTTTTGTCGAGCACGGACCCATGAGCGCTTGTTCGGGCTGGATCCGCGAGATCCTGGGGGAGCGATGCCAACAGGCGGTCGTGGTCGCCCTCGATCGCAAAGGGCGGGGGATCGAACAAGTTTTCGAGGCCATCGCGGGATTGATCGCCGCCGGGGTTTCGCTGGATCCGTCACGCTTGCTGGACCGGCTGAATCCCGTGCTGCGCGAAACATCTTCGCAACACACTGTTCGCGAACAAAAACGGAAAGCGCCGCAGCTGCGATTGCCCGGGCATCGAGCCCCAGTCCGTCTTCCCACCCGCAGCAAGATTTTGACTGAGGTCCAGACCATGCAGCCCGCGCCCGCACTTCCCCCGATCATGGATGAAGACTGGGTCGTCTCCGCCGGGACCGAGGCCGAGTTCGCGCCCCCCATCGCAAACCCGGCCCCGACTTCGACTGCCCTGGCCATCGCGCCGACACCCGTCGCAGCCTCGGCCGGCACGCGCACCGTCGCCGACGCAATCCCGATCCAAGTCGATTCCGCGGCAGGTGTCTGGCAACAACATCTGGCGCAGTTGTCTCGAGTTCATCAGCAATATCTCAGTCAACAAGCGCAGGTCCATCAGCGCTTTCTTTCCCTGCGCCAGAACTTGCAACGCTCTGCAGATGGGTTGGGTCATGGGACCGTGGTTCCCGCCGCGGTTGTTCAGGCGGTCCACCAAGCTCCGGTGCCCAAGCTACTTCCCGCGGCTGTAGACGTGGTTGCGTCTTCTCCGATTCCGAAGCCGGCCGCCGACCCGTCGCCCATTCGCGTAGATGACCCCGCCCCGGTAGTTGCGCTTGTAGCCCAGCATCCAATCGGCCCCACCCTCGATCGCGCCCAACTCGAGATTCACGCCTCGGGTCGCATCTCCGAGATCTACGGCTCGCTGTTCGAGCAGCAAGACGGCTACTTTCGTCAGGTGCGCATGCCCGAGCCGCCGCTGCTGCTGGCGGATCGCGTTACCGGAATCGACGCCAAGCCGGGCGAACACGGCGCCGGGATCCTGTGGACCGAGACCGACATTCTCGAAGATTCCTGGTATCTCAATCGCGGTCGCATGCCCGCTGGAATCATGATCGAGTCGGGGCAAGCCGACCTGATGTTGATCTCGTATATGGGAGCCGACTTTCTCAATCAAGGGGAACGGGTGTATCGCCTGCTCGGCTGCGAACTCACCTACGAAGGTGATCTTCCTCAACCCGGCGACACGCTCTGCTACGAAATACACGTCGATGGACACGCGCGGCAAGACGACATTCGCCTGTTCTTTTTCCACTACGAGTGTCTGGTAGACGGCGCTCCCAGGATCAGCATCAAGGGCGGGCAAGCGGGATTCTTCAGCGACGAAGAACTCGCCAACTCCGACGGCATCTTGTGGTCGGCCGAAGAGTTCGAGCCGGTGGCGAATCCCCGACTCGACCCACCGGCGGTTCAGTGCACCCAGTCGAGCTTCAACCCAAGCCAGTTGCGAGCGTTTGCCGCAGGCCGCCCATGGGAGTGCTTTGGCAAAGGCTTCGAACACAGTCACACCCACACCGAGAGTCCGAGGATCCAAAGCGGCAAGATGCTGTTTCTCGACTCCGTGAGTGAGTTTGATCCGAAGGGCGGTCCATGGGGGCGGGGCTATCTGCGCGCCGAGGCTCCGGTACACCCGGACGACTGGTTCTTCGACGGACACTTCAAGAACGATCCCTGCATGCCCGGCACCCTGATGTTCGAGGGTTGCCTGCAGGCGATGTCGTTCTATCTCGCAGCGCTCGGCTTTACCCTCGAGCGGGACGCCTGGCGCTTCCAGCCGGTCATCGGAGAGTCGATCCAGATGCGTTGCCGAGGTCAGGTCACGCCCCAGTCCAAGCATGTCGTATACGAAGTCTTTGTCGAAGAGGTGATCGACGGCCCAATCCCCACTCTGTACGCGGACTTGCTTTGCACGGTGGACGGACGCAAGGCGTTCCACGCCCGGCGCACGGGCCTTACGCTGGTCCCCGATTGGCCGCTTTCGAGTCGCAAAGAGCTGCTGGCCGGCATGGTTGAAGCAAAACCGGTTGCCAGTACAACGACCCATGACGGAGGTCGATTCGTCTTCGACCAAAAGTCGATGCTCGCTTGCGCCTGGGGCAAGCCCTCCGCGGCCTTCGGGCCGATGTATGCACGCTTCGATGCGCCAGGGCGCGTCCCGCGACTTCCGGGTCCACCCTACTTGTTCGTGTCCCGCGCCGCCAAGATCACGGGCGAGATC
>Ga0114950_10000538_pt1 | contig 26245 bp, 24 predicted proteins | sample N075metaG_FD_83503 | JGI IMG/M metagenome (GOLD analysis project Ga0114950, IMG submission 83503) | Deep subsurface microbial communities from Kermadec Trench to uncover new lineages of life (NeLLi) - N075 metaG | ecosystem: Environmental > Aquatic > Marine > Ocean trench > Sediment | place... | reverse complement strand
CGCCGGGGCATGCCGGCAAGACCGGTAAAATGCATCGGGAAAAAGGTCACGTTGACGGCAATCACTGCGATCCAAAAGTGGATTTTGCCCAGACGCTCGTCGTACATGTGGCCCGTCCACTTGGGCAGCCAGTAATAGACCGCCGCCATAGTGCCGAAGATGGCGCCCGGATACAGAACGTAATGGAAGTGCGCCACCACGAACATGGTGTCGTGGTATTGAAAATCGGCTGGCACGAGTGCCAGCATGAGCCCGGAGAAACCGCCGATGGTGAACAGTATGACGAAGCCGATGGCAAACAGCATTGGCGTTTCGAAGGTCATGGAGCCACGCCACATGGTGGCCACCCAGTTGAAGACCTTCACCCCGGTGGGGACGGCGATCAACATCGTCGCGTACATGAAGAACAGTTCAGCTGCCAGGGGCATCCCGGTGGCAAACATGTGATGCCCCCAGACCACAAACGACAACACCGCGATCGCGATAGTGGCATACACCATCGAGTGATAGCCGAACAGTTTCTTCCTGGCGAACGTGGGGATGATCTGCGAGGCGATTCCGAAGCCCGGCAGGATCAAGATGTAGACTTCCGGGTGCCCGAAAAACCAGAAAATGTGCTGGAACATCACCGGGTCGCCGCCGCCTACCGCGGAAAAGAAACTGGTGCCAAAATGCCGATCGGTGAGCATCATGGTGACGACCCCCGCCAACACCGGCATCACCATGATGAGCAGGAACGCGGTAATCAACCAGGTCCAGACGAACAAAGGCATTTGCATCAACGTCATACCCGGCGTCCGCAGGTTGAAGATGGTGACGATGATGTTGATAGCACCCAGTACCGATGAGATCCCCATCATGTGGATACCGAGAATGAAGAAATCGGTGCTCGGCGGCCCATAAGTGGTGGACAGAGGCGCGTAAAAAGTCCAGCCGAAATTGGGTGCTCCACCTTCCATGAAGAGCGACGAGATCAACATCGTGAAGGCGAACGGCAGAATCCAGAAACTGAAATTATTCAACCGCGGCAGCGCCATGTCCGGCGCGCCGATCATCAGCGGAATCTGCCAGTTGGCCAATCCGACGAAGCCGGGCATCACGACGCCGAACACCATGATCAGCCCGTGCATCGTCAACATCTGATTGTAGAAAAGCGGCTCGGCGAATTGGATGCCGGGCTGGAACAGCTCCAAACGCATGATCATCGCCATCGCCCCGGCGATGAAAAACAACGTAAAGCTGAGCCACAAATAAAGAGTGCCAATCTCCTTGTGGTTGGTGGTCAGCAACCATCGGGTGAGGAATGCCCACAGTGGCGAGCGTTGGGGAATTACGTCTTCTGCACGTGCAACCATGAGTGAGTCACCTTAACGGGCTGCGTAAATTGTTATTGGCTGAATAATATCGGCGGTCGCGTTACCCCAGGCATTGCGCTCATAGGTAATCACGGCGGCCAGCTCCCGATCGGAAAGCTGCGGCGCCCAGGCTTGCATCTCGGTGTCGACCTTGCCGTTCATCACGCGATCGATATGCACCGCGAGGGGTCCTCCGGGGATTTCGCCGCCTGCCAACGCCGGGTACGTGGCGCCCTGGCCCAGACCATCGGACTCATGGCAGGTCGCACAATGGGTCACAAAGACGTGTTCGCCGATTTCCATGAGCTCGGCCATCGCCCAAGTCTTGCTACGGTCGGCCACCGCTTGGCCTGAAGCGAGCTGCCGGGCGAGGAGTTGATCCTCAATCCACTTTTCGAACTCGGCCTCGGGCCGCACTTCCACGACGACCGGCATGTAGGCGTGGTCCTTACCGCAAAGTTCCGTGCATTGGCCCCGGTACACGCCCGGCTCGGAAACCCGCGTCCACGCCTCGTTGATGAAACCCGGAATGGCGTCTTGCTTCACGGCGAAATCCGGTACCCACCAGGAATGAATGACGTCGTTGGAGGTGGTCAGGAAACGGACCTTCTTGTTGGTGGGCAGCACCAACGGATTGTCCACCTCCAGAAGATAATTCTCGCCCTTGGGCTCGAGGTTTTCAATCTGTGCGGTGGGCGTGGACATCTTGCTGTAGTAGCCGATGTCTGATTCTAAATATTGATAGTGCCACTTCCATTGCGAGGCGGTGATGAGGACAGTGAGATCGGCATCGCTGTTGTCTTCGATGTCTATCAACACCGTCGTCGCCGGTACCGCCATGGCGACCAGGATCAAGACGGGGATCAAGGTCCAGACGACTTCCACTGCCATGCTCTCGTGAAAGTCGGCGGGCTGCGGATGCCTCGAGCGCCGATGGGCGAACATGGAGTAAGCCATCGCACCGAAAACGCCCACGCCCACAACCACACAGACCCACAGGCTCAGGTGGTGCAGCCCCAGAATGCGCCGACTCATGTCCGTGACGCCTTCTCGCATATCTAATGCAACCGCAAAAGCGGCGTTGGAGGTCGCCCATAGAATCACGAATGCCAGGCCGTTCTCGACCGTTCTGGCGCGGGAAGTCATGCTTCTAGCCTGAGATTTTTCGTCACTAACATCAATGTTTGAGATCTTTCAGCGCTTTAACTGGGTCAGCGTTCGCAGCTGATTTTCGCCCTCCCAGTCGCGGTAGCGGATGGCGCTCGCTCGCTCGGGGACGCCTTTCCAATCGCCTCGATGCGCGAGTAAAAAAGCATCGCCGTCGATTTTCACCTGCCACGGCTTGAGTTCCCAGTCAATAAACGCCAGGCTGGCGTTGGCGTGGCCACTCCAGGGTCCGTCATTCTGCGGCCGCTGTTCGAAGACGTCATCTCGAATCCAGGCGGTCCACTTCTCACCGTTCCAAGCGACAAACTCCATGCTGGTTTGTGCCCACGGCTGATTGTCAGGCTCGGCTCCCGCGTACGCGGTTGCCTCATACATAACCTTGGCCGCCACGATGGTGGCAAGCACTGCGGCCGCCACAGCCAATACTACTTTGATCATCGATCTCCTCTAACCGCGCCAGAATTGCTGCTGCCACTTGAACTTGTGTGTTTTCCCGGTGGCCGCTATTTGCACGTCCACTTTGAAAGTGAGGTGTTCCTCCTGACTAAACACAAAGGTACCAATATGATACATCGCTTGGCCCTCCCGGATTTCGTCAAAATCCAGCCTGTTTTCCTGGCCTATCAGATTTGTCACCGCGCCGCTAACGCATGCTTCCACACCAACGCCGAGCGAGTCTGTCTGATACACGCTTACCATCACCACGCCGAGTTGATCGTCTTGGTCGATGCCATACAATTTGGCGACTTCGGGGCGGAGAAACGTGCTGTTAAAGGCTTTGTAGTCGACTTCATATTCGAGCGCGGAGAGTGCGCGAGCTGCGGGCGCAGGGCCCTCGCATCTGACGCTTTGCTGTCGGCCTTCGCTGCACGCGAAATTGGCCGACAGTACGACGATGAAGAAGGTTCCCCTTCCCCATCGATTAGAAATTATAGTATTCGCCTTGGGCATCGCTCCCCCGCGAGCCAATGGGAAATTACTATCAGTACCAAGCATATCCAGCCAGTTGATTCCTAATAAGTCAACATAATTTCGGGTGGAGCCGCCCTAAGACACCACCAAACACATTTCCTACTTGCCGGCACGGTGTGAGATTTTAGACAATCCTGGAACGGTTGAGACTCGGCAACAGTCGCGGTCTCTTACGGTAACCTGTTTTATTTGCGAGGACTCCATGCCTGGACTGCTTTCCAACGTTGACCCCGACGGTCTGCTCGAATACTCCGTCGTCTACACCGACCGCTCTCTAAATCATATGTCGCGCTCCTTTCAGAAGGTGATGAACGACATCTCGAGAATGCTCACAACCGTCTACCACGCGCAAACCGCCATCGTGGTACCCGGCAGCGGCACCTTCGCCATGGAAGCCGTGGCCCGGCAGTTTGCCACGAACAAGAAGTGCCTGGTGATTCGCAACGGCTGGTTCAGCTACCGCTGGACACAGATTTTTGAGATGGGAAACATTCCGTCTGCTGCGCTGGTGTTAAAGGCCCGCCAGGTGGGCGCCGAAATCCCGGCACCATTCGCTCCCCCGCCCATCGCAGAAGTGGAAGCCACCATCGCCGCAGAAAAGCCCGACGTGGTCTTCGCCGCGCATGTGGAAACTTCATCGGGCATTATCCTGCCGGACGACTACCTATGCTGCGTGGCAAATGCCGTGCACGAGGCAGGCGGCCTGTTCGTGCTCGACTGCATCGCATCGGGCACGATCTGGGTGGACATGCAGAGCGCGGGTGTGGACATTCTGATCAGCGCTCCACAGAAAGGTTGGAGCGGTTCGCCTTGCTGCGGATTGGTGATGTTGGGCACACGCGCCCGCGAGCAGATCGACGCCAGCACCAGCACCAGCTTCGCCTGCGATCTAGGCAAGTGGCTGCAGATCATGGAAGCCTATCTGAGCGGCGCCCATGCCTATCACGCGACCCTGCCAACCGACGGCCTGCGCACGCTGCGCGACGTGATGGTGGAGACCGAGTCTTACGGCTTTGCCGAGGTGCGTGACCAGCAACAGGAACTCGGTGACAGGGTGCGTGCATTGCTCGAGCAAAAAGGCATCGCCAGTGTCGCGGCTAAAGGCTTCGGGGCACCTGGCGTCGTGGTCAGCTACACCGACGACGCCGACATTCAATCGGGAAAAAAATTTCTCGCGGCCGGGTTGCAGATTGCAGCGGGTGTGCCCCTGCAATGCGACGAGCCCGAGGACTTCCAGACCTTTCGCCTCGGTCTTTTTGGCCTGGACAAGCTGCGCAACATCGATCGCACTGTGGCGACGCTCGACCAAGCGCTCAGCAATCTCGGCTAAGCCGATGGCCGTGACTATCCGCGGTGCCGAATGCCGACACTAATGCATGTTCTTCGCGATTCATAATTATATGTAGATCAATCAGTTAAAGACAAGTCATTACTAAGAATTGAGATCCATCAAGCATTCACTGCGGTAATGTTAGACTCGCGTGCCGCTACGAGGGCGCATATGAGCGCAGTGCAAACATTTACCCACAACGGTACGTTCGACATGAAGCACGGGCAGCTCACCACTCCCGTGTTTGCCTATGAAACCTGGGGCACACTGAACAACGCGCACGACAACGGGGTCCTGATCTTCACGGGTCTATCACCTTCTGCTCACGTCGCATCATCCAACGCAGATCCCCGTTCTGGCTGGTGGGAGGACATGCTGGGCCCAGACAAGCCTATCGACACCAATCGATACTTCGTGGTGTGCGCAAACTCGCTCGGCAGCTGCTTCGGCTCTACCGGACCGGCAACCGTCAATCCCGACACCGGCCACCACTACCGGTTGAGCTTCCCCGTGCTGTGCCTGGAGGATATCGCCAACGCCGGTGCCGCGGTCATCGAGCATTTAGGCATCGAGGTGCTGCATACCGTGATGGGCGCATCCATGGGCGGCATGACGGCCCTGGCTTTCGCCCTGCTGCATCCGCGACGGGCGCGAGGCCTGGTGTCAATTTCGTCCACCGCGCGCAGCCTGCCGTTTTCCATCGCGGTGCGATCGTTGCAACGGGAGATGATCCGCAGCGACCCCGCCTGGAACGACGGCGACTACGACTTCGCCACGGGACCGGTGACCGGCATGCGCCTGGCTCGCAAGCTCGGAATGATTTCCTACCGGTCGGCGGACGAATGGGCCGAGCGCTTCGGACGCGAACGGGCAATGGACACAACCAACGCGAAAAATCCATTCGGCATCGACTTCGAAGTGGAATCGTATCTGGAAGCCCAGGCCAACAAATTCATCGGCACCTTCGATGCCAACTGCTACCTGTACCTTTCGCGCGCGATGGACCTGTTCGACGTGGCCGATCACGGCGGTAGCCTCGATCGCGGGCTGCGGCGCATAGGGCTGGAACGGGCGTTGGTGATCGGTGTGGAATCGGATTTCCTGTTCCCCGTGCAGCAGCAGCAAGAGTTGGCGCTCGGGTTGGGCCCCTACGTGAAGGACGTCGACTTTCGCCGCCTACCCAGCATCCAGGGCCACGACTCGTTTCTTGTCGACATGGACCGCTTCAGACCAGCGCTTGCGAGTTTTTTTTGACGTCGATCAGCGCTACGAGCATCTGCGCATCGGCGTAGCCGCCCGCCAGCAGCGATCGTGCCCCGTCCACCTCCCAGAGCACATTGGGTAACGCGCTCGTGCCGTAAGTACGTGACGAGGAAAACTCGTCTGCCACCTGCGCTATCAATCTGGAATCCTCCAGCTCACGGAGAAACTCTTCGCGGTCACAGCCGAAATCACCTGCTGTATGAGCTAAAATGTCCGCGTCGTTGATATTGCGTCCTTCCACGAAGAAAACCTGTTGCAGGCGATGCAGGTAGCCAAACGGAGGTTTGCCGAACCTGGCGCGCACGACCTGCACCGCCATGCACGGCAACTTACTGTTGTATACGAGCCTTTCCGGTAACCGGAAACCAAAAGACTGGCCAGTGGTGGCTGCGACTTCGTGCCAGATCTTGAACAGGTGTCGTTTGCCGTAGTCTCCGATGAACTGACTCGCGTGGGTGTTGATACCGCCGAGCATGAAATCGAACTCGACCTCGCCCTCCAGCTGACTCGCCGCAAGTTCTATTGCCGGTGCCATTCCCCAACACCATGAACACATGGGGTCGGTGACGACGATGGCCTTCATTCGCCCTTGACGTCCCAATTGCCTGATACCACCCGACCAATCAACGCAGCTTGTACATATCCCTTCTCGCGCAGCGCCCTCAAACAAGCTGGGCCACTCTCACTAGGAACAGAAGCCAACAACCCGCCCGATGTTTGCGGATCAACAAGCACACGCACGCGAGGTTCGCCGGCGTCGCATCCCTGCAGGGAAAAATCCTTTAGAGCCATCTCGTTGTTGGTCTGCAGCGAACTTGCTATGTCAGCCTGCATCAACTCGAGCGCACCCGGAAATACGGGAACATTGTTCACGTAAACTTCCACGCCGGTTTGCGATGCCCGCAACATCTCACCAAGATGGCCCAGGAGACCAAATCCTGAGACATCCGTAGCGGCTGTGACACCGTGCCCGCGAAGCACGTCCAGCGCATCGGCATTCGAGGTGTCCATGGATTCCAGCGCGGGCGCCAACAGGTCCGATGGAACCTTGCCGCGCATTTGTGCAGCCATGATCACCCCGGTCCCAAGGGGCTTGGTGAGCAGCAGATGATCGCCAACCTGCAGGCCGGATTTGATCAGTATCGGAAGTTCGATTGCGCCCGTCAGCGTCAGGCCCAAGGACATCTCGACACCTTCCGCGGAATGCCCACCGACCAGCGGAACTCCGTGGGCGTTCAACACATCCACGACCCCTCGCAGCAGTTGGTATAAATCCTCTTCCATGAGGGTTTCGGACATGAGCGGCACGGTGGCCAGCGCCAACGCAGCGGTCCCCGTCGCACCCATTGCCAGCACGTCGTTCAGGGCATGGTGTGCGGTGATCCGTCCGAACAAATAGGGGTCCGAAACGAGGCTGCGAAATCCGTCAATGGTGAGCACGATGTCGCGGCCCGAGGAGCGGATGACGGCGGCGTCATCACCAATGCCGAGCGCCACGTCGCCGAAATTCTGCGTCGGCAATCTGCTCAGCACCCGTTGCAGCGGGTTCGCGCCAAGCTTTGCCCCGCAGCCTCCGCAACGCATGCTGTCCGGCGCATCTGCCTGGAGGTTTGCTGGCATCTTCCATTGCACCTCGGGCATCTCTGGCAGGTCCTTGAAGCGGTCCATGAAGCGACGGTCGATCCAATCCTTCCACCGCCACACCCACCGCCCCTGGGCGACGAACACGCCCCTGGAAGCAACCGCGCCACCGTCACCGGTGCCGATCAGGCTCAGAAACTGCTTCTGCACGCGAAACGGTATGGCCGGGCGCTGCAGCAGGCAACGGCGCAGATTGCGGGTCAGGGCCGGGCCTTCGCGTACCGCAAAGACGCCGGATTTTGCTCTGGGTTGATCTACCAGACAGGCGATATCGCCGGAGGCATGTATCTCGGGATGGCTGGTCGAACGCAGGCAGCGATCGACCTCGATGAACCCATCTGCATCGGTGGCAAGGCCGGCGGCCGCTGGCCAGCGGGGCGCACGCACCCCGGTAACCCAGAACACGTAGTCCGCGGCGACCTGGCGACCATCTTCAGCGGATACGAAACCGGCGTGGTTTTCGAGCGCGCGAAAATCGGTGACCAGTTCTACTCCGACTGAGCGCAGTGCCGCATGCAATCGCCTGACCACGCCAGGCGCGTGATCGGGCAGCAGTTTTTCCGTCACCAGGGTGATGGAGACATCGTCGGGCAGCGTGCGGCGCAGCGCCAGAGCAAGCTCAACGCCTCCGGCGCCCCCGCCGATGAGCACAACGCGTTCACCGGCGCGCGCGTCTGCCTGGACCGTGTGTAACAGCGGTAGGAATTGGCCGATGGGTTTCACCGGAATGCCGTGCCCGGCCCCTTCAGGCACCGCGCCGGCGTTGATGGACAGGACGTCGTAGTGAAGGTCCGGGTGTGCGAGCAGCTGCAGTCGGCGCGTCTGGGTGTCGAGCCCCACGACCTCATCAGCGATCAAACGGGCTCCGGCAAACCGGGCCAGCGGGCCAAGATCGATGTGAATGTCGCGCCACGGGTAGAAGCCGGCCACGTACCCTGGCAGCATTCCCGAATACGGCGTGTGTACTTCGCGGCTGATGATTGTCAAGCGCGTTCCCGGCAATGGCCGCATGCCGAAAGATTTGAGCACCTGAACGTGGCTGTGACCGCCACCAACGAGCACCAGATCCCTAACTGCTGGGGCATCTTGCTGCATGGTTTACGTACTTGAGGTTATTCGTCCAGATCCAGATCCAGAGGATCCAGATGCTCATCGAGTTGTTTACGTTCTATTCGCTGCTCGATTGCTCTGCGAATCGCCAGGGACCGGGCATTTTGTTCTTTGGGCGTCAGTTCAGCAGCCGCGACCTGCAGATCGTTGTCGTCTTCGTTCAATTCATCCTCGTCGAGGTCGGCGTCGAACTTTTCAGCGTCGATTTCCTCATCTTCACCGAGTTCTTCGGCATCCGCTTCCTCTGCGTTTTTGTCTAGATCTTTTTCATCAACGTCGCTCATCGACGCGGCAACCCATCCAAAATTCGTGGCGAATACCACGCATTTTTTAGGCTTGCGCGCAGAACCTGTCAAGGCATTTTGCACAAGTTTAGAAACCCCCGCAGCGCACCGCGCCGGCTGGCACGGGGGAAGTGCCAGGAAGGTGTTGGCCTCAGGTGAGAAGCGGAATCAGCAGATAGCCTACGAAGGCGGCGAGCGCCAGCAGGCTGAGTCCGTCATGTATGCCGATTTGTGCCATGCCGGAGAGGCTAGTCGCAACCCACTGGGCGGGGAAGAACGATTTGTGTCTATTGATATTGCTCCTAGTGCTTTACGAACGTGAGAATCATTAGCAGCGTACCGGGTACGACGAGGCCCCACAGCAATAGCGCGTGCACTAACACCTTGCCGCGGATTCTGGCCACTGTCTGCCGGGAAAGCTCTGTGCCTACCACAAACAACGCACACACCAGCAGCGCCTTGCTGGCCGCGCCCGCTGTTTGAGTTGCGATCTGCGGCACATTGACGATGGATGTAAATCCCGCCGCCGCTACGAATGCCAGGACAAAACCGGGTACGCGCAGACGCGTTTTCTCAGCTCGTTGGAGAAGGCTTGCAGCCAGTGCCACCGGTATGATCCACAGCGTTCTACCGAGCTTGATTGTCGTGGCGACTTCCGCCGCTTCATCTCCGTATAGGGCGGCCGTGGCAAGCACCGAACTGGTGTCATGAATAGCCAAGGCAGACCACAAACCAAACTGAAGTTGACTGAGATCGAGAAACTCTCCGATGGCAGGAAACGAAAACAGGGCGATGGCATTGAGCCCAAAGACGATGGCCAGGGCGACGGCCGTCTGTTGCGGCTGCGCGCGCACGAGGGAGCTGAGCGTGGCGATCGCGGTTCCGCCGCATATGGCGGTTCCGGCAGTGATGAGTTTGCTGGACGGCGCCGCCACGCCTAACAGCCATCCGATGAGCAGACCGACGGCCAGGGTGATCAGCACATAGGCAGCCACGGCCCAGGTATAGTCGGCGGACAGAGCCCACAGCGTTTCCAGGCTGAGCCTGAATCCAAGGAGCACGATCGCCGTTTGCAAACAGTAACGACTGAGGCTCGCACCCCAGGTGAATACCTGCCGATTCAGGATCAGCACGATGGCGCCCCCCACCAGCAGCGCAACGGCCGGGTTGCCAAAATAGATCAGCGGCGGCAGGACGACGATCGCAATAGCGATGCCCAGACGATTTTCGCTGAGTAGAAGCCCGGCGCCGGGAGGGCGAGAATCCGATCGAGACTCACTCACCTTTGATTCGTGACCTTTCGATCCTCGGCCTTTCGAAGCTCGGAGAAGGCGAGCAAAGCGTCTTTATTGGCCTGGCCCTCGAGTGCGGGGCTACGCTGGCCAATCACGGCCCCCGGCTCAGCGTTAGCGCTGATACCTCGGGCGGTATGCCGCCGAAAATATTAGCCTGCACCGCTGGGACCATCAGCCGTGGCGCCGGCAGCGCCGCATCGCGTTGGGCGCGCAGGCTGACGAACGACTCCTCACAGTTGCCGGTCTTGATGTGAATGTTCGAGCGCCTTTCTTCGGCCACGCTGCTCACAAAGCGATGCCCACGACCATTTGGCGCGTAGTCATGGCACATGAACAAGCGCGTATTGTCGGGCAGGGAAAGTATTTTCTGAATCGATCGATACAAAATACGCGCATCGCCGCCGGGGAAATCGCATCGAGCGGTGCCATAGTCTGGCATGAACAGGGTGTCGCCCACGAAAGCGTTGTCTTCGAACACGTAGGTCACGCACGCGGGCGTGTGGCCTGGTGTGTGGATCACCCTCCCGTACACATGACCGAGACAGATCCGGTCGTCGTCGCCGAGCAATCGATCGAACTGGCGACCATCCACGGGGCACGGAACGTTGAACAGCTTGGAGAAGTGAGCCTGTACCTGTACGACCTCGGCGCCGATGGCCGTCTGCGCACACACGAATTTCTGTTTGAGGTAGCGAGCGGCCGAAAGGTGATCGGCATGCACGTGGGTTTCGAAAATCCATTCGACGATGAGATCGTTGGCCCGAACGAACTCGATGAGATCGTCCGCCGAGGTCGTGCGGGACTCGCCAGTGGCCAGATCGTAATTCAGCACCGCATCGATGATCGCACAAGTCCGGCTTTCCGGATTGACCACCGCGTAGCTATAGCTAGAGGTCTCGGAATCGAAAAATGGATGCACCATCACGCTCATGTAGGTACCTTTGGGGGGGGTTCGACATGCACATAGTATTGTGGTACTCGCCAAATTTTCTCCCATATTAGCTCGCTCAAAGCCACCAAATTGAGATAATCTACCAAATCGGGCCATTACGGCGGATATATTGCCACATGAAGGAATTCGACCGCATCGATCGGCGCATTCTCGACGCCCTCCAGAATGACGCCGGGCTTTCCAATGCAGAGCTCGCCGACCAGGTCGGCTTGTCCGCGAATGCGTGCTGGAGACGCAGCCGCCGGCTGGAGGAGCAAGGCATCATTCGCAAAAAGGTGGCGCTCTTGAGCCAGGACAAGCTGAACTTGAAGGTGACGGTGTTTGTTGGCATCAAGACCAATGAGCACAACGAGGAATGGCTCAAGCGCTTCGCGACGGGGGTGAAGGCCATTCCGGAAGTTCTGGAATTCTACCGTATGAGCGGCGACACCGACTATCTGCTCAAGATCGTTGCCGAAGACGTCGAAGACTACGACCGGGTGTACAAAAAGCTCATATCAGTGGTGCACTTACACGATGTCTCGTCATCGTTTGCGATGGAGCGAATCAAATCTTCTACGGCGTTGCCATTGTCGCATCTGGCCTGATCAGGCAGCGCGCAATCCGTCGCCAAGAATGTTGAATATCTCGGCAAGGTCGGGCTTGCCCATTACAAACGGCGGACCCAGCAGCAGCGTATCGCCGCTGTAACGCACGTATAGACCATGTTGCCAACACCACATCGCAACCTCAAAGGGGCGCCGCGCCGGTTCCCCTGGATGGGCCTCAAGCGTCAGGGCACCAGCAAACCCTAGATTTCGTACATCGAGAACGTGGGGGTGGTTGCTGAGCCCGTGGATGCAGTCTTCGAAGTATTCAGCTTTCTCGGCAACCTGCTCGGCTAAGCGCTCCTTTTCGAAGAGCTCAAGAGCGGCCAGGCCGGCAGCACACGCCATGGGATGACCGGAATAGGTGTATCCGTGCGGGAACTCCACCATGTAGTCCGGGCCGCCGGTATCCATGAACGTCTGGTAGATGTCACCGCGAACGACAACCGCGCCCAGGGGTATCACGCCGTTGGACAGCTGCTTGGCAAAATTGGCAATGTCGGGCGTCACGCCAAAGTAATGCGCGCCCGTATTTGTCCCACAGCGGCCAAATCCGGTAATCACCTCATCAAAGATGAGCAGAATATCGTGCTTATCGCAGATCGCTCGAAGTCGCTGCAGATAGCCTTTAGGTGGCACAATGACGCCCGCCGAACCGGCAAATGGTTCAACGATCACGGCCGCGATGTTGGACGCATCGTGCAGCGCCACCAACTCCTCCAATTCATCTGCCAGCTCCGCGCCTTGATCCGGCATACCGCGGCTGAAGCGATTCTCGGGCAACAGAGTATGCGGCAGGTGATCGGTTTCCAGCGTAGTGCCGAACAGCTTGCGATTCATGCCGATGCCGCCCACGGATATGCCACCAAAGTTGACGCCGTGATAGCCCTTCGCGCGGCCGATCAGACGAGTTTTGCTGGGTTGGTCCTTCTGGCGCCAGTATGCGCGAGCGATCTTCAACGATGTGTCGCACGCCTCGGAGCCCGAATTGACCAGGAACACATGATCAAGCCCCTCAGGCATGAATTCCTTTATACGCGACGCCAGTTTGAACGCCGCCGGGTGGCCGTACTGAAAAGCAGGCGCGTAGTCCAATTCCAGCGCCTGGCGGGCGACCGCCTCGGCGATCTCCTTGCGGCCATGGCCGGCACCGCAACACCACATGCCAGACAAGCCGTCCAACACGGTGCGACCGTCCGCCGTATGGTAGTGACATCCCTTTGCACCGGTGATGAGGCGCGGATTCCGCTTGAATTCCCGGTTGCCCGTGTAAGGCATCCAGAAGGTGTCCAGATCGATATCATCCAACGAAAACTCACTCCCTGACATCGCTGTGCTGCTCCATGTAGTCTTGAATGGAGCCGACCTTGCGCTCCTTGGCTTCGAACAGGCTTTCGAGATGCTCGCGCGAATTAACGATGCCCATCGCCGCAATGCTTGCACGCTCATCTATCAGCACAGCGTAGGGGATTTTGCTTACCCCATAACTGCGCCCGAGATCTTCGGACAACACATAAGGAAAATCCTGCAACCCTTGATCGACAATGTAGCTTTCGTGCTCGGGGCGATTCCCGCCGTCGCTCGCCAACACAATCTCGATGCCACCCTCGGCGCGTTGAAGCGACTTCAGCACGGGTAACAAAGATCTGCTGATCGGACAATCCGGAGCGAGAAAAAATAACAGCTGCTCGCCCGCAGAACCGATCTCGATCGTCACCCCATCGAGTGTCTCGAGGGAAAACGCTGGTGCGGGATCGGCAATGCTAAGCTGCTGGTTCACCATGAGTGCGCCGGCCGGCGCAATGCGTTCGTACAGGACGCCCACCTGGCGCGTGAGAGCAAACACCAGCACGCCCAACCCCGCCACGGCAATCCAGAGAACCACGCTCGAAATGACCAGCAGGTCATCCATGATCCAGTTCGATGAGGCCATCGTTTGCAAGCAGTTGTTCGATGGTGAGATAGAACACCACGAGTACCAGCACGACTACTGTGACCAACGACCAGGCCCATGCCGACCCTGCATATCCCGCGGGCAGAGCGTATGGCCACGCCAGTGCCATCAGCATCAGATTGCGCAGCAGCAACCAACCACTCAACGGCGTGGGCAGATCACCACACCCACAATCTATGTATTTGCGTCCACGCAAGAGATTCGTGCCCATTGCAACGCTATACACGCCCAGCACCGCAAACGCGAGAAGCGACCCGGGACCGAGGGGCAGCAGCAGGCACAGCACCGCCAGCGCTTCCAACAGCACGATGAAGGGGCCCACGAAGCCGAGTAGAAATTCCGGCACGATGCCATACGCCTGAAGCGATGCCCGAAACCGCGCATAGTTTCGTAGCTTGTGACCCATCGCCAGCACAAATACCACGGCCAGGGTACCCGCAGCTATGTAGTGAACAATCCAGTCGAACATGTCAGATGTGTCGAACCATCCCCAGGGGCAAGAATGCGAGGTTAGCATTCTCGAAAGCCGAACGTACAATGGCGGGCTTTTCGCAGCTGCAAACATTCCCACCCGGGTGTCCGACAAGCCGAGATCGAGCTACTGCCCTGGCCGACGCCGCCTAGCGGCCGTAGCCGAGACCGCTGAGGTCAATGTCGGCTTCGTTACCGCTCACGATGTCGGCCACCACCTTTCCAGAGCCGCATGCCATGGTCCAGCCCAGAGGACCGTGGCCGGTGTTCAGGTAGAGATTGTCAATCGGTGAACGCCCGAGTATCGGGGAGCCGTCGGGCGTCATCGGTCGCAAACCCGCCCAGGCGTTCAGCTTGACGCTTCCGAGCGTTCCTGCGAATTCCGGATACGTCTGCGCCAGCAGCGAACGTAGGTTTTCGATCCGTGCCGGACTGATGGACGTGTCGTAACCGGCAAACTCCGCGGTTCCCGCAACCCGGATCCGATTACCCACCGGCACGACTGCCGCATGGAGCTGATCATCCACAATGGGATACCTCGCAGGGCGTTTCCAGTCACCCATGGGCACGGTGATCGAGTAACCCTTGGCAGGACGGACAGCCAACTTGAACCCTAGTTGTCTGGCCAGGCCGGTACTGAAGCTACCGGCGGCTAGAACATACGCGCTGGCTCTGAGCGTACCCCGCGGCGTGACGAGGCCCTGGAGTTGCTTGCCGGACCTGACAAAGCGGAGTACCTGCTCGGTGTAGCGATACGTCACACCTTCGTCCTCGGTAACGCGCCGCAGTTCCTCGCAGAACTTCCGCGCGTCGCCCGTTTCATCCCCGGGATAGGCTATTGCGCCCACCAGCTGTCTGGCCACTGGGGCCAAGGCGGGTTCCATGTCCAACAACGCATCGACATCAAGCACCCGATGCTCGACGTTTACCTGCTTGAGAAAGTGCGCGGTCTTGATGCCCGCTTCCAGTGCCCGGGCATCGCGGAACAGTTTAATGGTGCCGTCCGCTGCGTGATCGAAGTCAAGCTTGCGATGCTGCAGCAGTTCGTGCATCACGCGCTGGGAATACTGAGAGAATCGAACGTTGCGCAGATATGCTTCTTCAAACCTGCGCGCGTTGGAATTGCGCAGGAAGCTGATACCCCAACCCAGCATGGAAAGTACCGCACTGGGTCGCAGCAACATGGGCGAGTCTTCGCGGCCAAGGGATTCCAGCAACGTTTTAAACACGCCTGGAGAGTTCCAGGGATCGGCCAGGCTCGGCGTGAGCATAGAACCGTTGGCGAAGCTCGTCTCTTTGGCGGGACCCGGCGCGCGGTCGACGACCGTCACCTGAGCGCCGTTCGCGTTGAGGTAGTACGCAGTTGTGATCCCGGCTAGACCGCTGCCGATGACGATTACCTTCACCGTCGCGCCTCACACTCGTGGTACAGATCGCGCTGGCCGATTCGCAGGAAGTGGCCGCGAAGAGTGGAGCTGGCTTGGCGTGCATGTTCGGCGAGCGATTCACCCATGACCGAAGCAAACTTGAATCCGTGACCGCTGAACCCGGCTGCGAACGTGACGCTGGCGTGCGCCGGGTGCTGATCGACGATGAAACGCTGGTCGCTGGACATCGTATACATACAGCCAATCGTACTTGCTAGCGGCGATTGAATCTAAGGGCTTGAAGAGCAGGTATGATGGGCCGGTTGTCGCAGCCGGCGCGGTTACCTTTGATGGATCCAATATCCCAGGCCGCGTTGGGCGCGGTCGTCGCCCAGACAGCGGGCCACAAGACTCTCGGCTTTCGCGCCGCCGCCGTCGGCGCGGCCGTGGGAGCGATGCCGGATATCGACGTGTTCTTTTCTCTGAGCGGCGACTACTTCGAGCAGCTGGTCAGCCACCGTGGGATTACCCATTCGCTGTTCTTTGCCCCCGTGGTGGGGCCGGCTTTAGCCTGGTTGGCCTGGCGCGTTGAATCAGCCCGCCGACATGAGCTAGGGGGCGCGCGCAGACTTCAAGCCTGGATGCTCGCGCTGACCCTGGCCATCTTCTCGCATCCGCTGCTCGATTTGCTTACGCCCTACGGAACCCAGCTTCTATTGCCATTCAGCAATGCCCGGTTCGCAATATCGGCCATGCCGATCATCGACCCGGTGTACACGATCACGTTGCTGATCGGCTTGCAAATCGCCGCTCGCAACGCCGAGTTGGCAACCCGCATCGCCACGATCACACTGCTTGTATCGTGTTCGTATCTCGGCTACGGCTGGTACTTGAATTCAGCAGCCGAGGCCGAAGCGCGCGCTCAACTGGCGGCCAAAGGCGTGCTGAACGTCGAGGTCGCCGCATTTCCGACAATTCTGCAGATACACTACCGCCGTGTGGTCGCTCGCACGCCAGACCTCGACCGCGTCGGATTCATTTCCATGTGGGATCCGTGTGAGATCCGCTGGCGCAGCGAATCGCGTATTGATCGCCCGCACTTGGAAGCGTTTCTCGCGACGCGCGAAGGTGCCGTGTTCGATTGGTTCAGCATGGGCTGGGCGCATTATGAACTCGAGGAGCGCGGCGACACGCAACGACTCACGGCCACCGACCTGCGCTATGGGTTCACAGAGGATCCGACCACCAGCGTGTTTACGGCCTCTGCCGTACTCGATTCGAACGGCAGGGTCTTAGGCCCTGTAAAAGGTGGACGTTTTGCGCCGCAGTCACCCAGCGAAACGTTGTATGGGCTCATGCAGGCTGCCTACGCCCCCAATTGCCGGATCGATGAGGGCTAGAGCGTGCGCGAGAACTCGTCGCCGGGAGCCGGCCTTCCGATCCAGTAGCCTTGTAGCGTATCGCACCCCAGTGCCTGCAACGCATCGGCCGTTTCCTCATCTTCCACACCTTCGGCCACTACCTGCATGTTGAAATTATGCGCGAGATCGACGATCGTTTTCACGATGTCATGATCTTTGGAGCGCTGCAACATGTGCTTTACAAACGAGCGATCCACCTTGAGCTCGTCCACAGGCAGGTCCCTGAAATAGGCCAGCGACGAATACCCTGTGCCGAAATCGTCGATGGCGATTCGCACGCCGGTCTCGCGGAGACTAGCCAGCACCAACAGCGCCTCCTCGGGGTTTGAAATCATCGCCTCTTCGGTGATCTCCAGGGTCAGGCGTTCGCAGCCAACGCCAAAGATTGCAAGAGCATCGCGCACAGTGGGAACGAGATCCGGGTCATGCAGGAGCGTGGGTGGGACATTGACGGCCACGCTGAGGCCGTCGGGCCAACTCGCGCATTGCGCAAGCGCGGACTTGATTGCAAACCACGTCAGCGATCGAGTGATCGCGGGGCTTTCAGCATACGGCAGAAACTCGGCCGGCAACCTCACGCCATGGTTCGGATCATGCCAGCGCATCAGTGCTTCCGCGCCCGTCACGTGGCGAAACCCCGCATGCATCTTGGGCTGAAAGTACATGACGAACTCACCACGCTCGAACGCCATCTCTATCTCTCTTGCGCGCTTCAATCCGACTGTGGCGTTCGAGTCGTCAACGGCATCGCGCACCACGAATGGTATGTTTGACTTGCGCGCTTCCTTCAGCCCCGCTTCGGCAATCCGCAGCTTCGTCTTGGTATCCACAGGTTCATCGCCTGGCGGTACGAAAGCCGCATATACGACCGGACTGATTTCCTCATTCAGCAGGTTGATCGGTAGTGCAAACAAACGCGTCAACTTTGCGCCCGCCAGCTCAATCTGCTGAGGGTCCGATACGCCACGCAACAGCACACAGAGCTTGTGAGGCTGAACCTTGATGATTTCATCGTGCGCACGCAGCAAACGACCGACCCGGAGTTCGAACTCTTCGAGAAACAGCTTCAGGCAGACCTCACCGAGTTCCGCAGACACGTCTCCGGCATTGTCGATCTCAACTAACGCGAGTGTTTCCTGATTCATTGTCATTACAAGAAAAACTCGTCCGGGCGGATGCCGTGGGCCCCCGGCTCCAGCTCTTTGCTGATCCACAGAGAATCTCGGTTTTCATCTTCTGAGACGTATTTAGCCAGATCGAGCACAACCAGCTTTGCGTGGCGCTGTTTCTGCGCATCCAGGACCACGACGACTTTCGGACGCAACCTTCGCGATGCGTTTTGTTGCACAACGACGCCAACTTCACCGGAGCTGAGTTCAATCACGGCCCCGGTTGGGAACAAGCCGATCGTCTGCATCAATTGCTCAACAAGCTCACCCTGAAACAATTGATCCTTGAGGTCTGACAGTTCCTGAATAGCTTCGAACGAAGATCTTGCCGGAGCGTGCGGACGCGCAGTGATCATCGCATCATAGCTATCGACCAGGCCCGCCAGTCGGCCGAGCAGCGGGATATCCGAACCCGCCAACGCTCGTGGATATCCTGATCCATCATGCCGTTCATGGTGGGTGGCGACGATTTCAAGAACATCAGGATGAAGACCGCCCACAGCGTTCAACAGCTCAAGGCCAATCTTCACATGGGCGTGAATCTGTACCCTCGCCGAATCAGACAATGCTTCAGGCCCACGCGTTAATTCATCTGAGACGCTCGGCATTCCCACGTCGAGCAATGCCGCACCCAGGGCAAGCCGCACCAGCATCTGCTGTTCCAGGCCCAGATGTCGACCGAGCACGGCAGCCCAAACCGCGTTGGCCAGGCTGTGGTTGTACAGATAGTCGTCTTTCGATTTCATCCGCATGAGGGCCGCCATTGCTTCACTGTTGCGCAGCACGCTGTCGATGAGCGGATCGATGGCCTTCTGCACCGCGTGCACATCTAAACGACGAGTTTTTTTCAGCTCTTCAAAGACATGTTTCATCGCCACGCTGGCATTGGACAGATCTAATTCCGCCGTTTGAAACTCTTGTTTCAAGCTCACCTTTACGGGATAAGTGCGCTTCCCAACAACCTTTCGCGCGATGGGTTCGGCCTTGGCGCGGCGGCGAGGATCTACGTATACATAGGCGCAGTGCTTGGCAACGAATTCCACATCATCAGCATGGCGGATGAAAAAACCCTGAACCAAAAAAGGCGTTTCCAACCATGGGCGATCCAGTTCAGCCACATACATTCCAGGCTCCAACGCACCTGCCGGAATTTGCTGCAGCGCACCATTTTCAGACTGATCGATCATCGGCCCATTGTAGAGGTTGACTGGCTCGAAACTGAGGTGTGCGACACCTTATTGCGTCGCACAGAATGGGAAATCGTTCGTACGGAACGGCGTAATGAGAACCGCTACGCAAACTACAAGATCCGGCCTTTCCAGAAGTCGCAGCCGGAAATCGCTTCGGAACTCTATTCGCTCCTTACGGGCTGCTCATCGGGCCTGCGCCTGGTTGAGCTGTTCAGCCGCACAGCTTCGCGCAGACCCACGAGAATCAGATCCGGGACAACGGCGTCGAACAAATCGACGCCATCAAACAGGTGCGCGAACCCACCAGTGCCTATAACGATCGGCTTATGATCCTGGAATGCTTGCTCAGTGATGCGCAACACCATTTCCTTGACCATTCCGACGTTGCTCCAAAACAGGCCGTTCTGAATGCTCTCGACGGTAGTGCGGCCGATTGCGGACGTCACCGGAACGATTTCCACGGACGGTAGCTGTGCGGTCTTTTCCTCGAGGGCGTCCATGGACAGACGGACCCCTGGAATGATGTTGCCGCCCAGGAACTCACGCTCGTGGGTGATTGCGCACACCGTCGTCGCGGTGCCGAAATCAACTACGATGAGATTGCGATCGGGGTACAGCTTGATCGCGCCGATGGCGTCCGCGATTCGATCGGCGCCGACCTCCTTGGGATCCTTATAGCTGATGCGCAATCCGGTTCTGATGCCCGGGCGCATGATCAACGGGTCGATGTCGAAGTACTTCTGACAGCACGAACGCAGCGAATAAATCATGTCTGGCACCACCGAACATATGGCGATGTTCGTGATGTGCTCGGGAACCATCCCGTTTTCACGCAGCGCACTGCGTAAAAACACGCCCAATTCGTCTGACGAGCTGCGAACGGTGGAGGTCCGACGAAACTGCACGCTCAGCTTGTCGCCGTCGTAAACCCCGCAGTACATCTGAGAGTTACCGACATCCAGGCAGAGCAGCATGGTTGATCCCTATCCCTGTTCAACCTGCAACAACACGTTGTCGATCAGACGAACCTCACGCCCCTTGCAACGCAATGTCGCAGCCGCGAAGCGCCGACCGTCGCGCGTTGATACGTAGTCCACCGCGAAACCAGCACGCTCGAGTGCGCCGGCGGCCGCGGCATCCGAACAGGATTCGCCGATCAAGCGGCTTAGCATCGCGGCGCGCTCGCGCCCGGCTGTGTCGAGCAAAGCGTTGCGGGAACTAATGGCGAGCCCGTCGCTTTCACGTACGGTTGCGCACGCCACAATAGTTACGTCCAAAAAGAACGCTTTGCACATGTCCCGAACGAGCAAGTATTGCTGATAGTCCTTCTCGCCGAAATACGCACGTCGTGGCCGGACCAGATTCAGCAGTTTCATGACCACCGTCAGAACGCCGGTGAAGTGGCCTTCGCGATTGTTCCCACACAGTTCGCGGCTGAACTCGCTCTCGTTGACCTGATAGCGGAAGTCGTCCGGGTACAGCTGGGCGTCGGTTGGGGTCAGAACGATATCCACACCCAGCTCATCGGCCCAACACAGGTCATCGTGCAAAGTAGACGGGTAGTTGGCCAGGTCAGTTGGGTCGTTGAACTGAGTGGGATTGAGATAGATGCTCAACACCGTCTGCGCGCTTTCACTTACGCTGCGTTGCAGCAGGGATGCATGGCCTTCATGCAGCGCGCCCAGGGTCGGCACAAAACCAAGATTTTCGCTCAACGTAGGGCGCAGTTCTCGCCACTCCTGCAAGCTCGAGACCACCTTCATGCGTAGGACTCCGACTTGGATGGGAAGCAGCCCTGGCGGGTTTCATCATGAAACCGATTCACCGCCTGGCTCACGACCTCGAACCCGTTCGCGTATTGACGCAAAAATTTCGGCTTGAAATCCGGGTTCATACCCAGCATATCCTGCAGTACCAGCACCTGGCCGTCGGTCTCGGGGCCGGCACCGATGCCGATGGTGGGTATATCAATAGACCGGGAGACACGCGCGGCCAGCTGCGCCGGAACGCATTCCAGTACGAGCCCGAAGCATCCGGCTGCGGCCAGGGCCTTAGCGGATTCCATTAGCCCATCCGCGCCGTTGTCGCTGCGTGCCTGGACCTTGTGGCCGCCCAACGCGTGTACGGATTGCGGGGTCAGGCCCAGATGGCCCATCACGGGAACGCCCGATTCCACAATATGCGCGATCATTTCCGTGTGCCCCGCTTCACCTTCGATCTTCACCGCGCTGGCGCCCGACTGCATGAGCGCCTGAACGGCATTCATGGTGGGCTCCAGACCTTTGCGGATGGCGAGGAATGGCATGTCTGCAACGATGAACTTACCGGGTGCGCCACGCGCTACGGCTTTGACGTGCAGCGCCATGAGATCGACGTCGGCAAAAACCGTGGAATCGTAGCCGTGCATCACCATCGCCAAACTGTCGCCAACCAGCAGACAATCGATATTGGTGCGTTCCAGAATTTGCGCCGACCAGAAGTCGTAGCAGGTGACCATGGAAATCTTGTCACCGTTTCGTTTTCGGGTTCGGAAATCGAGTACGTTCATGCGCGGCCCCTTTACGTTCCGATCTTGCGGAAGAGACCCTCACACGCGGCATGTTCAAACATATGCGGAGGTGCTTGAGGTACCTGTCCTTGCATCGGGATCAAGTCCAACTGCCAGTTGAATTCATTATTGAATTTTCGCGATACCCTAGCGTCCGCTTCCCGCATGTGCTTCTTCTTACAAGAAGGGGGCGCCCCTAGTCTCCGTGCCATGCATCGGAGCCAAGGTCGACCGTACGACAGTCGTAGTCGAAAGTCCATTGCGGCATTGCTGAAGCAGCCAAAGCTCGCCGAAACGCGCCTCAATCATCCAACAAATATTTCGTCTGATAAAAATTAGATATATATCATATAGTTGAATAACTATTCTCGAATAAAAATCACTATGCATCGGGATTGAAGACGTCGTGACAACGCGCAACGGGCTCGGCTTTAGGAACCGTGCTGGCGCCCAAAGGCGTCGTCGATCCGTGAGAAACGCCGGCGTACGAATTCTCGGCTTTCGGGATGGGGCAATACGTATAGCTCGTTGGCATCGATGGCGGCAAGCACGCGTTCGGCCACTTCCTCCACGGAGATAACCCGACCGGCCAGATCATCATTTGCCTCTGCCTGATCGGGAACAACCGACGATTCCGCAGCACCGTAATGCTGCGGGCGATTGCGTTCCGACGCGCCGATATTTGTGCCCACCCGCATCGGGCAGAGTACCGACACACCGATCTGCGAATCCCGCACTTCGCGCCGCAGCACTTCTGCCAGGGCCACGACCCCGTACTTCGCAACACAGTACGGACCAAGACCCACATTGGGTACCAGGCCGGCAAACGACGATGTAAACAGGATATGCCCGCCCTGCCCCTGCGCGAGCATGCGCGGCAGAAAAACCTCCACGCCGTGAATTGCACCCCACAGGTCGACATCGATGATCCAGCGCCAGTCGTCGTGGCTCATCTGGGCGATGGGCCCACCGACGGCAACGCCTGCGTTGTTGAATAGGATGTATGTTCCACCGAGGCGCTCATCGGCGACATCGGCCAGCTGCTGCACCGCCTCGAGGCTGGAAACGTCACAGGTCTGGGTCTCCACCACGGAAGCACCTGCCGCGGCAACCTGCTCGGCGGCGTCCGCCAACGCCTCGGTTTCAATGTCCGCGAGCAGCAGCCGCGCACCCCGGTTCGCGAATACTTTGGCCGTGGCCAGGCCAATGCCGCTGGCGCCCCCTGTGATAACCACCCCCTTGTCGTGCATGCCGTCATCGTTGACCGCCATGATAAGTCTCCCGTTGAACGTTTTGTTAGTCCTGTCCGGTGAATGCAGTCCCCCATTCATCGGCAAACGCGAGCTTGTCGACCGGCCGCCGGGTTATGGGGCCGTGGCCTCCACCTATGGGGTGGCCAATGGGCACGAACGCGCACGTGTACCAGTCCCCGGGTATCCCGAGCAGCGTTTTGACCTCGTCCTCTCGATAGCACAAGAGCGTGGTGAGCGTGCAGCCCACACCCTCAGCCCGACATGCGAGCATCGCGTTTTGGACCGCCGGATATACCGAAGCACCCCCCACAACCGCGGGCCGACCGAGACCGGCGTCGGTGATCGCCATCCGGTCTGGATTGAAACAGAACACGAGAATCACCGGTGCATCACCAAGGTGCTCACCGAGGCGGTCTGCGGCGACCATCATGCGCTCTCCTCTGGCGCGCGCTTCACCTTCCAGGCGTTGCATGTTCTGGCGCACGCCAGCGCTGTATTTTGCCCATTCCGGCCGATACAGATCCCCCAGTGCTGCGCGTTTTTCGGCATCACGCACCATTACGACCCGCCACGGTTGAACGTTGCCACCGCTGGGCGCCCACGCGGCCGCCTGCAGAATGCGCTGCAACACCTCAGGTGCGATGGGGTCGGTCTTGAGCCGCCGTACCGCACGCAGCGTGCTCATGGCCGCATATATTTCCACGTCGCTCATTGCACCCTCCCCGTGGGCAGAACTCGGAATTCCGGCTTACGTTGCCTGACGCTTGGCGATCCTGCAATGCTTTCGGAACACCTCAGGCCCGTTGCCCGGCTGGAACCTGCCGGAGAAATGCTTTGGGCTGCTCAGTGCATCCAACCACCCCAATGCTTTAGAATTCGGCTATTGTCCGAACTAGCACATGTACCACATTTTCTAACAACAACTGTCGATCAACCCAGTTATCAATAAAGGGGACCATGGATTACCACCTCACAGAAGATCAGGCCGCCATCAAGGATCTGGCTGATCGCTTTACCGCCGAGAAAATTACGCCCTACGCCAGCGATTGGGATGAGCGGCATTTTTTTCCGCGTGAAACCATCCGCGCTGCTGCAGAGTTGGGTTTCGGCGGTATCTACGTCCCCGAGCGCGCCGGCGGCATTGGCCTGGGTCGAATCGAAGCAGCCCTGATCATCGAAGCCATGGCGTACGGGTGCCCGTCTACCTCGGCGTTCATCTCCATCCACAATATGGCGGTCTGGATGATCGGCCAGTTCGGCTCGGAAGATGTGTGCAAGCGCTTCGTGCCGAAGCTGGTCACCATGGAGCACATGGCGAGCTACTGCCTCACCGAACCCGGCGCGGGTTCTGATGCGGCATCGCTGAAGACGAAAGCGGTGCTGGACGGCGACCACTACGTGGTCAACGGTTCCAAGGCGTTCATCTCCGGCGGCGGCGTAAACGAGATCTATGTGTGCATGGTGCGCACGGGCGAGGATGGCCATCGCGGTATTTCGTGCCTCGTGATCGAGAAGGACCGCGCGGGAGTCAGCTTTGGCGCCAATGAACGAAAGCTCGGCTGGCATTCGCAACCCACGACCATGGTGAACTTCGAAGACGTACGGGTTCCGGTCGCAAATCGCGTGGGCGAAGAAGGCGAAGGCTTCAAGATCGCCATGGCGGGTCTGGATGGCGGCCGGTTGAGCATCGCCGCGTGCTCAATCGGTGGCGCTCAACGCTGTCTCGATGAGTCGATCAACTACGTGAAAGAGCGGCGCCAGTTCGGAACTGCCGTTAGCGAATTTCAGAACACCCAGTTCATGCTGGCCGACATGGGCACCCAGCTTGCCGCCTCCAGGGTGCTGGCCCACGTCGCGGCGCAAAAAGTCACCGAAGACGCCCCCGATAAAACCCGCTACGCCGCTATGGCGAAGTTGCTTGCTACGGTCGCGGGGTCGAAGATCGCCAATGATGCGCTGCAGCTTCATGGCGGGTACGGCTATTTGATGGACTACCCGATTGAGCGTTTTGTTCGCGACTTGCGGGTACATGAGATTCTGGAAGGAACCAACCAGATTATGCGGATTGTGATCGGCAGGTCTTTGTTGAGCTGAGGACCAATGCATCGATCCAACCAACGACCGATCAGGCCGCCGGGTACGCGCTCCCCCCATCGACCTTAAGAATTGCCCCCGTCGTAAAGCTCGAAGCGGCCGACGCAAAGTACAACGCCGCACCAACCACTTCTTCGGGCCGTCCACCACGGCGCAACGGAATCATCGTTTTCGCGCGCTCGTTGAATGCCTCCATATCCCAGGCTTTGCTGATATCGGTGAGAAACGGTCCCGGCATGATGCAGTTCACGCGAACCTTGGGCGAGTAGGCGCGGGCGAGGCCGAGTGTCATGGCGTTCAGCCCGGCCTTGGCCATGCCGTATGGAAGCTCCGTGGGTGTTGGCTGCACCGCGGCCGTGCTGCTGACGTTGATGATCGAGCCGCCGTCGCCTGCCGCCATGCGCTCACCAACAAGCGATGACAGACGAAACGGGCCGCGCAGGTTTACGTTTAGCACCTTGTCGTACAACGCCTCGGTGACAGCCGTCAACGAATCGTACAACGGCGACATGCCCGCGTTGTTCACGAGCACATCCACGTGCCCGAAGCGATCGTAGGCCAATTGGACAAGTTGTTCGCTGTCTTGCCAGTTGCCCGCATGATAGAAAGCACCGATGCATTCCTGTCCGCTTGCCTCCTGGATCTGTGCCGCTGCAGCTTCACAGGGCTTCAGCTTGCGGCTGGCAATCACGACGTTCGCACCTACCGCCGCAAATGCCCTGGACATCTCCAGGCCGAGGCCGCGGCTGCCGCCGGTGATGATCGCGACCTTGCCGGATAGATCGAATATTTCATTTGGGGATTTCTGATCGCTCATTGAAT
>Ga0114950_10000537_pt1 | contig 26273 bp, 14 predicted proteins | sample N075metaG_FD_83503 | JGI IMG/M metagenome (GOLD analysis project Ga0114950, IMG submission 83503) | Deep subsurface microbial communities from Kermadec Trench to uncover new lineages of life (NeLLi) - N075 metaG | ecosystem: Environmental > Aquatic > Marine > Ocean trench > Sediment | place... | reverse complement strand
TACTCGACGGAGATGATGTCCTCGCCGTTGAGGCGCAGGTACACGAGCTCCCGCGGCACGTTCTCGAGGGCGAACGCGCCGTCCGCGTCCGTCACGACCCCGGGGGTGGAGCTGTGATTCGTGCCCAGGGTCTGGCCCTGGTACTGCGCGCGGAACGAGTCGGTCATGGGGTAGACGGAGATGCCTTGGACCGGCCGGCCGTCCTTCGAGGCGACGCGACCCGCGACGCGCTTCCATAGCGTGCTGTCGTCGAGCGTCAGCGTGACGTGTCCCCCACCGGCCACGACGGGATCCGAGTCGATGCGCAGGAGCGTCGCCGGGTCCATCGCGGCGAGGGTGTAGGCGCGCGCGGCGAGGCCGCCGATTTCGAAGTCACCGTGGGCATCGGTCTCGACCGGGTTCCACCTGCGCTCGGGCGTGCCGGCGAGGATGTTCTCGAGCATCTCCCCGCCGCCGCGGCCCATCGAGATCATCGTCGTGTCGGTCACCCAGACGCGGACACCGGCGAGCGGCTCGCCGCGCGTGTCGAGGACGCGTCCAGCGAGCGAGAGCGGCGGGCCGCCGAGCTGCAGCAGGATCCTGCCCGGCCACTCCTCCTCGCCGGCCCCCGGGGGCGGAAGCTGGATCTCGGCCGGCAGGAAGCCCGCCTTCACGGCGAGGAGGCGCTTCGTCTCGAAGCCCATCCGTTCGGCCATTCGATTGGGAGAATCCGCCGAGAGCATGTCGAAGCGGAAGAAGCCGAACTCGTCCGAGCGCGCGAGCTCGATGCCGTAGGAGACGTACGCTTCCGCGACCGGCCGGCCTTCGGGGTCGACGACCTGGCCGGAGAGCGTGCCGCTGGCGACGGCCGGCCGGCGCAGCGTGATCTCCATCGCGCCGTCGGGGTAGTCGGGCATGGGCAGACTGACGGGCAGGTAGCCGTTGAGCTCCGCCCGGAGGATCGCGTCCTCGATCCGTGGCGCGACGTCGAGGTCGAAGGCTCCGGCCTCGTCCGTCTTGCGCTGCAGACGTATCTTGTTCGAGTAGTCCATCACCGCGTCGAAGCGGCTGCGGAAGCCCGCCGGTAGCACGACGTGCACGAGCGCACCCTCGAGCGCGCGGCCCGCCTCGTCGAGCACGCGGCCGGCGAGCGGATGCCGCGGCGCGACGACGACGATCAGCTCGGCGTCCGCGCGGTTGACCGTGACCTGGCCTGCGTAGACGGTGACGAGCTCGGGGCTGTCCGAGATGACGGAGCCTGGGCCCGCGACGCCCTGCAGCTCGAACGCGCCATCCGCGAGCGAGATAGCGTGGGGTGCGGCAGCGGAGGCGCCGGAGAGGTCTGCGAGGTCGGCGACCCAGTTCGAAGCCGATGCACCGTCGAACCGCACGCGGACGCCGGCGAGCGGCTCCCCGTCGGCGCCGAAGACCCTGCCCCGCAGCGGGAGCGCGAGGGAGGACTGCGCAGTGGGCTGCTCCGACGCGACCGGATCACCCGGTTCGCCGGATTGGGCCGCGGCTGCGCGTCGTTCCACGGTGGCCGGCGTGTCGACGAGCAGCAGGGGCTCGGCCGGCTCCAGGACCTCGGCCGGCGGTGCCGCGGCGAGGGTGACCTCGGGTTCATCCGGCGCTCCGTCCGGCCAGGCGAACACCAATCCGGCGGCGAGGGCGATGGTGACGGCGGCGATCTTCAACTGCGTGCTCACAACGAGGACTCCGAGGGTTGGGGTGAGGGCGCGGGGTCGCTCAACCAGGGGCACGAGCGCCGCGAGCCAGGAGCGACCCTCACCAATGTGCTCGCGCTCGAGCCGGTACCGCATGCGCTCGAGTCCGCGCGCGAGGCGCGTCTTCACCGTCGCGACGGGCTCGCCCAGCCGATCCGCAATCGCCTTCGGGGAGAGGTCCTCGAAGTAGCGCATGAGCAGGACGGTGCGGTACGGCTCGGGGAGCTCCATCACGGCGTCGACGACGAGGCGGTGGGCGGAGACGCGCTCGACGAGCTCGGAGGCGGACGGCGTCGCCTCGGCGCGCGCCGCCGAGTGCTCACGTGCGCTCCGGCGCTCGCCCGTTCGCGCGTCCTGACGCACGAGGTTGCGGAGCACCGTCCCGAGCCACGCTCTGAGCGAGCGGTCGGTCGCCGGCCGATGGCGGAGCGCGGCCAGGCACGCCTCCTGCGCGAGGTCGTCGGCGAGGTGCGGGTCGCGCACGAGCGTGCGTGCGAGGTTCCGCATCCAGTCGGTCTGCGACAGGAGGGCCTGCAGCTCGAGAATCCGGGGAGGAGGGGCCATGGCGTTCACGAGGGGCATGCCGCGAGCGTCCGAGGGGACTCGGAGAATCCGGAAAATGCCCTACGGAACCGGGAGCGCGGTATCGCACCTATTCGCTGTCTTCCGGTAGTACGGAGAGGAGCTGTGCTACCGCGCGCGTCGGAAGTGGTCGGCGAGCACGTGGGCAACGCAGGCCGTCACTTTCTTGCCCATGGGGATGTCGAGGAACTCGTTCGGACCGTGGGCGTTCGAGTGCGGGCCCAGGACCCCGGTGATGAGGAACTGCGCGTCGGGAAAGCGGTCCCCGAGCATCGCCATGAACGGGATCGTCCCGCCCTCGCCCATGTAGACGACATCGCGCCCGTAGACCGCGCGCGAAGCATCCTGAACCGCTTGCGCGAGCCACGGTGACAGCGCGGGTGCGTTCCAGCCCGGCGCGGCGTCGCCGGGCTGGAACCGGACCTTGGCGCCGTAGGGCGGGTCGGATTCGAGCGCCCGCTCGACGCTCTCCGCCGCGGCCTCCGCGTCGCAGGTAGGCGGCAGCCGGAGGGATATCTTCACCGAAGTCCCGGGGCGCAAGACGTTGCCCGCGTCCGCGAGCGTCGGCAGCCCCGCCGCGCCCGTGATCGTGAGCGTCGGTCGCCACGTGCGGTTGAGGACGAGCTCGACGAGATCGTCCGTCACGGGCTGGACGCCGTCGTGGAACGGAAACTTGTCGTAGACGGTGTCGCCGAGCACTTCCGCCGCCTGCCCGGCCTGCTCGATTCGTTGTTCGGGGATGTCGACGTGGAGCGCGGGGAGCAGGATCTCGCCCGTCTCTTCGTGCTCGATGCGCGACAGGAGCCGGCGCAGCACGCGGAAGCTCGCGGGCACGATGCCGCTCGCGTCCCCGGAATGGACGCCCTCCTCGATCACTTCGACCGAGAGCTCGCCCACGAGGTTGCCGCGCAGGGACGTCGTCAGCCAGAGTTGGTCGTAGTTGCCGCAACCCGAGTCGAGGCAGATGACGAGGTCGGGCGTCCCGATGCGGTCCGCGAGTGCGTCGATGTACGCGGGCAGGTCGGGGCTGCCGCTCTCCTCGCAAGCCTCGATGATCACGACGCAGCGCGCGTGCGGGATCCCTTGCACCCGGAGCGCTTCGATCGCGGTGAGCGAGGCGAACGCCGAGTAGCCGTCGTCGGCGCCGCCACGCCCGTAGAGCCGGTCGCCGTCGAGGACCGGCTCCCAGGGACCGAGGCCCGCGTTCCAACCCGTCATCTCCGGCTGCTTGTCGAGGTGGCCGTAGAGCACGACGGTGTCGTCGGAGTCACCCGGAATCTCCATGTAGAGCAGCGGCGTACGCCCCTCGAGCCGCACTACCTCGAGTACGAGCCCCTCGATCGGACGCGCGCGACACCAGCCTGCGATGAGCTCCATGGCGCGTTCCATGTGGCCGTGCTCCGCCCACTCCGCGTCGAAGGCGGGTGACTTGTTCGGGATGCGGATGTACTCGACGAGAGCGGGAACGATCGAGTCGTCCCAGACTCCGTCGATGAATTCGGTCAGTGCGCTCGGCTTCATGGCACCGAGAGCATACCGCAATACGGGGTTGCGCTCCCTGTGGCTACTTCACGCGCCGGCACATGCGCACGAACTCGCGGACTTCGCGTTCGAGGTCCTCGCGGCTCGCGCCTTCGCGCATGCAGGACTCGAGGCGTCCGGCCTGCTGCGTGATCGTGGGGAAGCCATAGCTGCCGGCGCTGCCCTTGAGCTGGTGGGTGATCGTCTTCAGCACCTCGGTGTCGCCGTCCTCGAACGCCTGCTCGACCCGCGTGATGTCATGCTTCAGGTCCGCGGCGAACCACTCGATCAGGTCGATCATGTCCTCGTCATCGGCGAAGTCGCTGACGATCGGGTCGGTTCCGTCCATTGTGTCTTCGTGCATGGTCGTCTTCCTCTCGGGAGCCTCGGGTGCGAGCTCCTGGTCCTTCTCCTCGTGGTCTTTCTCGACGTGGAGCTGCTCGAGCGGGGACTCGAGCGCCATCCCCTTGGGCGTGCTCTCACCGGGTCCGGTCATCTGGACGAGCATCTTCAAGAAGGCGCTCTTCTCGATCGGCTTGGACATGAATTCGTCGCAGCCCTGGGCCAGGCAGTGCTCGCGGTCACCCGCCGATCCCGCGGCAGTGAGCGCGACGATGCGGCGCTCGAAGCCCTGTTCGCGTAGCAATCGGACCGCCTCGTACCCATCCATCACGGGCATTTGCATGTCCATGAGGACGACGTCGAACGGCTCTCCCCGGACCTCCGCGGCGACGGCTTCGCGGACCGCCTGAAGACCGTTCTCGACGGTCACGACGTCGGCACCGGTGTCGCGCAGGATGTAGCGCATGAGGCGGCGGTTCGCCGCGGAGTCGTCCGCGATCAGCACTCGGCGACCGTAGAGCACCGCGCGCCGCCGTTCCTCGCCATCCTGTCCCCCACCGTCCGCCTGCGTCCCGCCGATCTGTCCTTCGACCTCGCCGCAGTCGATGGCGAAGACGAACGTGGACCCCTTGCCCTCAGGGCTCTCCACGTCGAGTTTGCCTCCCAGCGCCGCGACGATCGCCGCGACCGACGAGAGACCGGGGTGCAGGGCGAGGTCCGCCCGCGAGTGCGGCGTCTCCCCCGACTCCTGCGGTCTCAAGAGCTCCGCCATGCGTTTCGCTCCGACCCCGAACCCGTTGTCCCGAACGGCGAACTGGAGCTGGCCGGACTCGCCCTCGCGGGTGAGGCGCATCACCACGACCTCCACGCGCCCGTCCTCAGTCGTGTCGACAGCGAGGAGGAGCAGTGCCTTCAGGACCCGCCTGAGCCGATCGGGGTCGGTCTCGATCAGCTCCGGGACGGCTCCGCGATACTCGATGCGAAACGCGAGTGACTTGGCGAGGGCCCGGTTCTCGACGGCGAGCCGGACGCTGTCCATGATCTCAGGCAGCGACGTGCGTTGGTTGACGACCACGGACTCGAGCTCGCCCGAGCGGATCCGATCGATGTCCATGAGGCTCGCGATCGTGTCCGCCATCTCGGCGGCGGACCTGTGGATCCAGCGCGCGAGCTCCGAGCGCCTGTCGTCGCCGGCCTGGGTGGTCGAGAGCATGCGCGCCGCCTCCGTCACCGTCACGGAGGGCCGGATCAGGTGCTGGGCGATGTGCGCGACGAGCTTGTCGCGGGACAACGTGGCGGCCATCTCCGCCCGGCTCGCGTCGACGCTGCGCTGCTCGACCTCCGCCGTCTCGACGCCGTGGGTCTCGCGCAGCACTTCGATCGCATCGTAGCTGTGCCTCAGCTTCCGCACGAGGAGTCGCTCGGCGCGGTACGCTCGAACGAACGCGACACCCGTCGTGCCGAGGAACCCGAGTACGAGGAGCGCGCGCACGACGCTCCAGCGATCGCTGATCGTCTGACGACCCGCGTGGACCTGGAGGCACGCGTCCATCGTCGCGCGCGCGGCGGCCGTGGCGACGAGACCCGGCGGGTTGCGGGAGTCTTCCGCCCGCCCCACACGGAACCACTCGTACCACACGTCGGCAGCCTGCGAACACCGGTTCAACGCGACCTCGACCTCGGGATCGGGCAGGAATGCGCGGGCGCTCGCCTGCACCGCTTCGACGCCGCTCGTGAGCGCATTCGCGAACATCTCCACCGGCATGCCGTCGCCCGATCCGCGCGAGTATTCGCGTACCGTGCCCGCCTCCTTGTAGGCGAGCAACGAGGTCGCCTGCTCCACGCGCGCGAGGGTCGCGTAGCTCGGCGGGATGCTGCGCGAGTGCACGATCCAGATCGCGGGAACGGCGATGGCGCAGGAGGCGAGGGCCAGGCGGCTCCAGCCCCGGTCGACTCTTCGGGTCAGGCGGCTCACGGGAGGGACGGATTCGGGCGAGGGTGAGTCCCACGGAGAGCAGAGCTCGGTGGGCTACCTGCTTATCGAGACCGCCGATGCCCCGGCTTGACCCGGGGCGGCAGTTTGCGACGATCGCGCCCCCTTGCAGTCCTCCCCACCCCCCCCGCCGGCCACCCTCCTCCTGGGCGCGCTGCTCCTCGCGCCTGCCCTCGGCTGCGATGACGCGGCTCCGCCGGGCCAGGACGGCGGCCCGGAGGCGGTCGAGCGGCCGGCCCCGGTCGATGTCCTGCGGCCTCCCACCGCGCGCTGGCGGCAGGTCGAGGAGTTCAAGGCAGACCTCGCGGCCCCGCGCCACCCTTCAGACGGTGGCGGCAGCATCCGGCTCGAGCGGGGCCTGCGCTCCATCGCCCTCGGCACCCGGGGCACGTTCACCCTCGTCTACACGGCTGGGCCGCTCGGCATCGCGGAAGGCGGCGCCCTCTACTTCATGCCCGAGCCGTTCTGGGGCTGGTCGCCGCCGCAGGTCGTCGAACCGCGCCGGCCCGGCTTCACCCGGGTGCGAACCGACGCGCGAGACGTGATGCTCGCCTCGGAGTCACTCGCCGGCGCGATGCTGATCGTCGTCGTCGAGGGTCGGGCGCTCGTGGAGGGCGAGACGATCACGCTCGAGTACGGTGCGGGAGAGGTCGGGGCGCTGGTCGATCGGCACGCCGAGCGCGGCGCGCGCCTCTGGGTCGGCGTGGACGGTGACGGGGACGGCGTGCGGCGGATGCTCCTGGACTCGCCCACGATCGACGTGCTGCCGGGCCCGCCGGCACGGCTCGTGGCGACCGCGACGAGCGTCGTGCGGCCCGGAGCGGGAGCGCGGATCACGATCGCGGTCCTGGACCGCGGGGGCAACGTCGTCACTGACGTCGCGGGCGAGGTGCGGCTCGAGGTGCTGGGCGACAGCGGGTGGAATCTCCGGCGCACGGTGCCGCTCCCGGCGGCGAACCACGGCAGCGTCACGGTCGAACTCAGAGGAGCGCCGCCCGGCGTCCACCGGGTCCGCGCGGTGCTCGACCTCGGGGCACGCGAGCTCACGACGACGAGCAACCCGATCCTCGTCGACTCGGGCGCGGAGCTCGTGCTGTGGGGCGACCTGCACGGTCACTCGAACTACTCCGACGGGACGGGTCTCCCGGAGGACTACTTCCGCTACGCCCGTGACGTCGCCGCGCTCGATGTCGTGTGCCTCACCGACCACGATCACTTCGGCGTGCTGTTCCTCGACCAGCGACCCGAGATGTGGGCGGAGATCCGGGCGCAGGTCACGGCCTTCCACGACCCCGGCCGGTTCGTCACGCTCCTCGGCTTCGAGTGGACGAGCTGGATCCACGGTCACCGGCACGTCGTGTACTTCGAGGACGAGGGCGAGGTGATCAGCTCGCTGGATCCGGAGACCGAGACGCCGCGCCAGCTCTGGGACCGCCTGCGCGGGCGGCAGGCCCTGACCTTCGCGCACCATTCCGCGGGCGACCCGATCCCGACCAACTGGTCCTTCCGCCCCGACCCCGAGCTCGAGCCCGTGACCGAAATCATGTCCGTGCACGGCAGCAGCGAAGCGGCCGATTCACCCTCGCGCCTGCGCGGGGCCGTCACGGGCAATTTTGTCCGCGACGTCCTCGACAGCGGCGTGGAGCTCGGCTTCATCGGCAGCGGCGACAGCCACGACGGGCACCCCGGACTGCCGCATCTCTCGCCCGTCTACGGTTACTCGGCGGCGGGTCCCGGTGGAGGGCGGGAGCACATGGGGACGGGCGGCGTCGCCGCGATCCTCACGTCCGATTGCACGCGCTCCGGCGTGCTCGCGGCGCTGCGCGCGCGCCGCGTCTACGCGACGAGCGGGCCCCGCATCCTGCTCTTCGTCGACCTCGCGGGCAGCGGCATGGGTGCGACCGTCGCGGCCGCCGATCTGCCGGCTTCCGCCCCATTGAACGTGCGCGTCGTTGGCACGGGCCCGATCGAACGGCTCGACCTCATCCGCAGCGGCGAGGTGCTCGAGCGCGTGTCCGCGGACGGCGCGATGGAGCTCGCGACGAGCTGGGCGCTCGAGGGGCTCACGGACGGCGAGTACCTCTACGTGCGCGTGGTCCAGCGCGACGGAGCGCTCGCGTGGTCGAGTCCGGTGTTCGTACGCTAATACGGAGCCGGGACAAAATCCGCCGGCACTTCCGACTGCCGGTGCTCCGCACCGGCAGTCGGAAGTGCAGGCGGATTCTGTCCCGGCTCCGTACTACACGGCGGGCCGGCGCGCATATCGCCGGGGCGTGGCGACGACGACGCGGTTGCGCCCGGCGTCCTTGGCGCGATACAGCGCCTCGTCCGCCTCCTTGAGGAGGTCGTCGATCGAGCTCATCGTCGCGGGCGACCACTCCGCGACGCCGAGACTGACCGTGATGTTCCACTCGCCGTCCTCGGACTTGAACTGTTGCAGCTCGACCGCGGCACGCATGCGCTCGGCGCAGACGCGCGCCCGCTCGCGATTGCAGCCGATGTTGATCGACAGGAACTCCTCGCCCCCGAGGCGGCAGAGAACGTCGCCACCGCGCGTCTTCGAACGGAGCATCTTCGACGTCTCCCGAAGGACGTGATCGCCCACGTCGTGACCGTACTGGTCGTTGACGCGCTTGAAGTGGTCGATGTCCACCATGATGACCGAGAGGGGTCGGTCGGTCCGGGCCGTGCTCTCCCACTCGGCCTTCAGGCGGCTCATGGCATAGCGCCGGTTGGGGAGCTCGGTCAGGGCGTCCGTCATCGCGGAGGCGCGCAGCTTGCGCGTGAGGATGCCGAGCTCCGCGACCTGGCGCAGCCGAACGCGCTCACTCTCCTCGACCTGCTCGCGCATGTGAATCATGCGCTGCCCGGCGCGGACGCGGGCCAGGAGGATGCGCGGGTTGAACGGTTTCACGATGTAATCGTCCGCGCCCGCCTCGAAGGCCTCGACGACCTGATCGTCGTTCTCCCGCGAGGTCACGAGCAGGACGTACATCTTGCGGCCGGCCTCGGTCTGCCGCAGCGCCTCGCAGAGCTTGACGCCGGTCATTCCCGGCATCATCCAATCCGTGATGATGATCTGTGGTTTGTCCTCGAGCGCAGTCCGGAGTCCCTCGTCGCTGCTCTGAGCGGTAGTGATCGCGAACTCCTCCCGACCGAGGTGGTGCTCGATCAGTCGCAGCATCCGCTCATCGTCGTCGATGACGAGGATCCGGGTGAGGCTCGGGCGATCGACGCCCATCGAGTCCGCCCTCTCCGCGGCTCCGTGGGCTGCCGAAGGCCGCCCGGTGCGGCTGCCCGAAGTGAGTGGCGCGCTGCGACGCTCGAGTTCCGTGGCGACTTCAGCGAAGGCGAACGACGCGAGCTCAGGGAACCCGAACGCCTCGGACCACTCCCGCCAAGCGCTCTGGATCTGATCGCAGAGGACGTGCAACTCACCGAGACTGATCCCAAAGCTGCTTGCGACACCGCCGAGCGCCAGGAAGTCCCTGCGCCAGCCGTCGTCGCCCGTTCGGATCGGCGTCGTGATCAGTCGTGCAATCCGCTTGCCGGCGCGCAAGAGCATGACCAGCGCCCAGATCTGTCCCGAGTCATCGTCGATCGCCTGGGAGTCGAAGTCGTGCAGGAGGACGGCTTCCTGGAAGACGCGCGGAAGGCCCCAGTCCGTCATCATGCCGCACGTGAGCTCACGGTGGTTGATCAGGAACCGACCTGTCTCGATCGCCGCCAGCTCTCGATTCGTGGCGGGATCCTCGGCGAGTATTTCGGAATATGCCGCGGGGCACACGCTCGCGAAGGCGAGCTTGCCGACATCGCACAGCAGCGCGCAGGTGAACGCCTCGGAAGGCTCGTAGAGGCCTTTCTCCTCCGCGATGACCTGCGCCGCGACCGCGCTCGCCAGGGATTCCGCCCAGTACCGCTCGTAATCAAACCTCGCGCAAGCGCCCGTTCGGTTGTCCGCGACGAGTGTGAACCCCAGCGCGATGTTCCGAATTGCCATCGGCCCGAGCCGCATCGTGGCCTGCGCGATCGATTCGGCCTCCCCTTTCGAATTCTTTGGGCCGGAGTTCGCGATCTTCAGAATGCGCGCCGCGAGAGCGGGGTCCGAGGCGATCATGTCGGTGAGCTCGTCCTGGACGTAGTCCTCGTCCTTCGTCAGCGCGAGGATTCGCAGGCCGACGGCGGACGGGGAGGGCAGCCTCCCGGTCAGTCGGAACTCTTGGAACTTCTCGTGATTCACCGACTTCCGCCACCTGTCATGCGGACTGCCTGTGGCTGACGGGCGCCTCGAGCCGCGCGGCACGCACGCAATTACGACCGGCGGCCTTCGCCTCGTAAACGGCCTCGTCCGACGCCTTCAGGAGAGCGACGACGCTCGGGACGTCCGCGGTCCATCCCGCGACTCCGATACTGATCGTGATGCTCCGTTCGAATCCTGGTTCCGGAACGACACTCTCCTCCATCGTCTTGCGAACCCGATCGGCGACGAGCAGGCACTCCTCCTGGTTCGTGTTCGGACAGATGACGAGGAACTCTTCGCCGCCGATCCTGCACACCTCGTCCGACTGGCGCAGGCATCTTCGGAGCGTCTTGGCCGTCGCCCTGAGGATCACGTCCCCGACATCGTGACCGAATCCGTCGTTCACCTTCTTAAACTGGTCGATGTCGACCATCATCAGGGACATCGGTCGGCCGGTCCTGGCCGTCGACGCCCACTCTGTGTCGAGGCGTTTCATGGCGTAGCGCCTGTTCGGCAGCTCCGTCAGGACGTCCGTCAGCGAGACCGCGCGCAGCTGCCGGGTCAACATGCCCAATTGGGCCACCTGGCGCATCATCGTCTGCTTGTCCTTCTCGACCTTGTGCTGGAGCTTCGCGAGGCGTCGGCCGCCGTGCACTCGGGCGAGGAGCAGGCGCCGGATGAAGGGCTTGACGACGTAGTCGTCCACGCCGGCCTCGAAGGCCTCGACGACCGACTCCTCCTCGTGTGAGCTCGTGGCGAGGAGGAAGTACATCCGCCGCCCCGCTTCGGTCTGCCGGAGCGACCGACACAGCTCGAGGCCGTCCAGCCCCGATACGTGCCGACTGGCGACGACGATGTCTGGATTCGTCTCCAGCGCAGCCTTCAACCCGGCCTTGCCATCGACGGCCTCTCGCACCTCGTAACCCGCCTCGGACAGGTAGCTCGCGAGGGCCGCACGCGCGGCGGGATCATCGTCGATGCAGAGCACGCGGACCTGCTGATTCTCGCTGAGATCCTGGACGGCGTTCGGCGCGCCACTGCGCACGTCCGTCGCGCAGTAGTGTGCGGGACCGTGCGATTCGGTGCCGGCCACTGCCGCTCGCGCTGCCCCGATCCGCGCTTCTACTTGCGCGAAACGGACCGTCTCCGTGGCGATCTCGAGGCTCTTGCCCCATGCGATCCACTCGGCGACGCAGGAGTCGCAGAATCGTGTGAAGGCGGCGGGCTCGAGTTTCAGGAGCGCGCGAAGCTCGTCGAGCATGTCGCCGAAGATCAGCCAGGCCTCCTCCGGTCCGTCGTCCGGGATGGTCAGGATCTCCGCGATCATGTCGGCGAACTGCAGGACCGCGACGAGGCTGCCGGGTTGCACCACCTTGTCGGGGATCGCCATCGACTCCGAGAACTCCATGACGGCGTCCGCGAAGGTCTTCGGCAGCCCCCACTCGGTGAAGAGGAATGCCCCGATCTCCGCGTGGGTGATCGAGAACCGTTCGGTCTCCGCGCGGATGGCGAAGCCCCGTTCGCGCACGCGCGGGTCGACCAGAATCTCGCCGTACTGATCCGGGAAGACGCTCGCCATCGCCAGCTTTCCGATCTCCCCCAGCAGCCCGCAGAGGTAGCCCTCCTCCGGCTTCCCGAGTTGGATGACCCTGCAGATCTCTTGCGCGGAGACCGCGCGCGCGAGGGACTTCGTCCAGTAGCGCTCGTAGTCGAAGGCCGCGCACGTGCCCGCGCGGCGTTCCGACACGAGCGAGAAGGCGAGCGCGAGGTCGCGGACCGTCCTGGTACCGCAGCGCATGATCGCTTCGCCCGCGGTCGTCGCCGGCTGGACGCCCGCGGTGGTGCCCGAGTTCGCCAGCTTGAGGATGCGGCCCGTGAGGGCGGAGTCCGCCTTGATCGCCGCGGCGATGTCCTCCGTCTCGTAGTCGTCGGTCCGAGTGAGCTCGAGGATCCGCATCCCCACGCCGGAGGGGGATGGAAGATTCCCCGAGAGCCTCAGCTCTTCAAAGGTTTGTTCGATCATGGCTGCTGGAGGGCGATTCGCGCCGCGGACAGGGGTCGCGTGTGAGAGTGGTGCGAGCTCCTCGCAGGGATCGCCCTGGCCGACGAACCGGTCGCCGCGGGGTTCGCGGTCCGTCAGGCATGGACTCGGGGCTCGCCGGTGAGTCCGGTCGGGCTGTGCTCTTCATCGGGCGATCGAGAGGCCGACCTTGCGTCGACCCGCCGGATGCGGAAAGAAGCCCCGTTCTGCTGTCCGCGCCCCGGCCGGCTACGGCCCTCCCAACGCCCTCACACCGGAAGAAGATTCCGAGGGCGGCGGCACTCAGGGCAAAATGGGCAGCTCCGGGAAGCGCCCGGCCTCGCCTTCGCCCCCGTCGGGAGGGGTCGGGGGTGGCGGCAGCTCGAGCCCGAACACGGCGAGGAAGTGCTTGATGACGAGGACCTCGAACAGAATGTTCGCGGGGGGAATCTCGGCGTGGTCCGCGACGCGCGTCATCACCGCGGGATCGAGGCCGCAGGGACGGAACGTCCCGAACGCCGCGAGGTCGGTGTGCACGTTGAGGGCCAGACCGTGCCACGTCACCCAACGCCGGACCGCCACTCCGATCGAGCAGACCTTCTGGTCGCCGATCCAGACGCCCGTGAAGCCCTCCCGGCGCCGACCTTCGACCTCGACCTCGGCCAGGCTCCGGATCACGACCTCCTCCAGGTCGCGCATGTAGCGGTGCACATCGCGCCGACCCGGCGGGAGGGCGAAGATCGGGTAGGCGACGACCTGGCCCGGCCCGTGGTACGTGGCCTCGCCCCCACGTTCGATCTCGACGATGGGCAGATCGCCTGCGTCGACGGCACCCGCGGCGGCGCCGCGCCCCACGGTGATCACCGGTTCGTGCTCGGTGATGACGAGCGTGTCGCGAATCTCGCCCGCGATCCGGCGCTCGAGCAAGTCGCGCTGAAGCTCGTACGCTTCTTCGTAAGGCGTCCGGCCGAGGCGCATCACCTCGAGCTGGGCCGGCTCGCGCGACGGGGCCCCCGTCATTTCGGCTTCTGAAAGATGTGGATCGCCATCCCGTGCACGGCCTCCGCGGCCTCCATGACCGCCTCCGGCAGCGTGGGATGGGCGTGGATCGTGCGCGCGAGGTCCTCCGCGGTCGCGCCCATCTCGATGGCGAGCGTCGCCTCGGCGATGAGCTCGGTCACCTCGGGCCCGACCATGTGGACGCCGAGCAGCTCGTCGCTCTCCGCGTCCGCGATGATCTTCACGAAGCCCTCGGTCTCCATGAGGCTCATGGCGCGGCCCGAGGCGGCGAAGGGGAATTGGCCCGTGACGAAGGCGCGGCCCTGCTCCGTGCACTGTTCCTCCGTGAGGCCGACCGACGCCATCTCCGGAGCGGTGAAGATGACCGCGGGCACGCAGCGGGCGTCGTAGGCCTCCTTGAGGCCGGCGATGACGCCGGCCGCGACGAGGCCCTCCCTGCTGCCCTTGTGCGCGAGCATCGGCTGGCCGGCGATGTCGCCGATCGCGTAGATGTTCGGGACGGCCGTCCGCATGGTCTCGTCGACGGCGAGGAAGCCCCACTCGTCGGTCGCGAGCCCCACCTCGTCGAGGCCGAGCCCCGCGCTGTACGGCCGCCGGCCGACCGTCGAGAGAATCTGGTCGCAGACGATCGTCTCCTCGCCCCGCTTCGACTCGATGCGGACGTGGCTCTCCCCGCCCTTGCGCTCGTACCCCTGCGCGAAGGTCTCGGTCCGGAGCTTCACCTTCATCTTCTTGAGGGAGCGCTCGATCACCTTGACGCAATCCCGCTCCTGCCCGGGCAGCGCGCCGGGCGTCGCCTCGAGGATCGTCACTTGGCTGCCGAGCCGCCGGTACATCATCCCGAGCTCGAGCCCGATGTAGCCGCCACCGATCACGACGAGGTGCCCCGGCAGGACCTTGGGCGCGAGCGCTCCGGTCGACGACCAGACCTCGTCCTCGTCGAACGCAAACCCGGGAATCTCGATCGGCACGGAGCCCGTGGCGATGACGGCGGCGTCGAACTGCAGGGTGGTCGCCTGCTCACCGGAGACGCGCAAGGTGCTGTCGCTCTCGAACGTCGCCGCGCCGTACACGACGGAAACTTTGTGGTTCTTCAGCAGCCCGCCGACACCACCGGTGAGCTTGCCGACGATCCCCGCCTTCCACTCGACGAGCTTCGCGATGTCGAGCTTGACGTCGGTGGCCGTGATGCCCATGACCCCGGCGTTCCCGATCTTGTGGAAGAGCGCGCCCGCGGCGATCATCGCCTTGGACGGGATGCACCCCACGTTGAGACAGGAGCCACCGAGGTACTCCTTCTCGACGACGGTGACCTGTTGGCCCAGTTGGGCCAACCGGATGGCGCAGACGTAGCCGGCGGGTCCGGCACCGATGATGACGACCTTGCGGGGGGAGCTCATGGGCTTCTTCGGGACTGGGTCTCGGGAATCGTCGGCTTGGTCCGCAACCATTCGCGGCGGCGCGGGTCTGACGGGTGGGGGAGGGGGCGGTGGGTTCCCACGGGATTCGTGATAGGCGGCACCGGCCCTCAGAGCGGGAACGCTCCGTCCCCGGGCCGCGCGTGACCGAGGCGCTCGGCGACGGCGACGAACGAGTTGAACTGGCGGCGCAGGTGCGGCGGAACTTCAGCGTAGACGTCCTCGACGAGCGTGCGCAACGGCATCGGCGGCACGAGCTCCTCCGCGTGGATCACCGCGTCGAGCTCGCGCAGGAGGTCCGTCTCGATCACCGGGCGCTCGCTCTCGGCGAGCACGCCGCGCTCGACGAGGTAGCGCTCGTACCGGTCGATGGGATCCTTCGCGGCCCAGGCGGCGACCTCGTCGTCGTCGCGGTACTTCGTCGGGTCGTCGGAGCTGGAATGGCCGAGCATCCGGTACGTCTTCAGCACGAGGAGGCTCGGTCCGCCGCCCTCGCGCGCGGCCGCGATCGCCTCGTGCGCGGCCTGGTAGCAGGCGAGTACGTCGTTGCCGTCGACATCGCGTCCGGGCATGCCGTACGCGGCGGCCTTGTCCGCGTACGAGCGTGCGGCGGTCTGCTGGGACGAGGCGACGGAGATCGCCCAACCGTTGTCGATGCAGACGAACACGACCGGCACGCGCCAGACGCCGGCGAAGTTCAAGGCGCTGTGGAAGCCGTTCGAGCTCGTCGCTCCGTCGCCGAAGTACACCGCGTGTACGGCGTCCTCGCCCCGGAGCTTGGAGGCGAACGCGGCCCCCACTCCGTGCACGAGCTGGGTCCCGATCACCGACGACCAGCTCGGGTAGTGGGACGCCTTGTGCTGGAAGTGGTTGCACATCTGGCGGCCCTTCGCCGTGTCGTGCGAGTTGCCGTACATCTGCGCGACGTACTCGGAGAGCGGCAGGCCGCGCATCACCGCCGCGCCGCCCTCGCGCAGCCCCGACCAGAGCCAGTCGCGGGCCTGGAGCGCGGCCGCGGAGCCGATGATCGCCGCTTCGAGGCCCTTCGCCGTGCCGACGAAGCCGATGCGGCCGGCGCGTTGCAGCTTCAGCATCCGCTCGTCGGTGCACCGCACGCGCATCATGTGGACGAACAGCTCGCGCAGGAACGTCCCTTCGAGCTCGGGCACGTCTCCGCGCGGGCTGCCGTCGGGCGCGAGGTGCTGGAGCTCGGCGGTCACGGCAACCAGCCCGTGGCGGAACGTACGGCGCACTCGGGAGTGGCGGAGTTCGGGCCGGCAAGGCGCCTCGACTCGAATGTCGTGGAGACTCGGAGCCCGTGCCGCCCCGCCGGCGCGGAGCCAGTCGATTCTGAGTGTGTCGTGGGTTTCACGGGGGGCTGCCCGGGGCCGGCGCGGCTCAGAGCGCGAGCAGGCCCGGATGCTCGAGGAGCTGGCGCATGTAGGCCAGGAAGCGCGACGCGTCGGCGCCGTCCGCGAGGCGGTGATCGACGCTCGTCGAGAGGTTCATGTACTGACGGATCTCGATCTTGTCGCCCTCGGGTGTCTCCACGACGCCGGGGCGCTTCATCAGGCGGTGTACACCGAGCACCGCGATGTCCGGGAAGTTGATGATGGGCGTCGCGAGCGTCCCGCCGATGTTGCCGGCGTTCGTGACCGTGAACGTGCTGCCGCGCAGCTCCTCCGACTTGACCTTGCCCGCGCGCGTGCGCTCGGCGAGGTCCTGCAGTTCGGTCGCGAGCTGCAGCAGCCCCTTCGCTTGCACGTTGGGAATCACGGGCACGATCAGCCCGTTCGCGGTGTCGATCGCGATGCCGAGGTTCACGTAGGGCGGGTGGACGATCTCCGCGGCCTCCTCGTCGAGCCGCCCGTTCAGCGCGGGATACTTCGCCAGCGCGAGCGCGACCGCCTTCATGATGAAGGGCATGTACGTGACCTTGATGCCCGACTCCGCGCCCAGGGCCTTGGCCCTCGCGCGCAGGGCCACGAGCTCCGTGACGTCGAGCTCCTCGACCACCGTGAAGTGCACGGCGGTGTAGACCGAGCGTGCCATCGCCTCGGCGATCTTGCGGCGGACGCCGCGGAAGGGCACGCGCACCTCCTCCCCCGTGATGGGCAGGGGCGCCGGCGCGACCGGCGCCGGGACGGCGGGGCGCGCGAGCGGCGGCGCGGGCGCGGCCATCGGCGGCGCCGGCGCGCTCGCCGTGTAGGCCTCGACGTCCTTGCGGCGCACGACGCCGTTGCGCCCCGTGCCGGGCACCGCCGCGAGATCGAGACCGAGCTCGCGCGCGAGACGCCGGGCGCTGGGAACGGCGAGCACCTTGCCGTTCGTTCGGGACGGGGGCGCGGCCGGCACGGGCGCAGCCGGCGCCGGGGCGGCGGGCGCGGCGGCGACGGGCACGCCCGCCGTCGCCAGGTGGAAGATCACCGTCCCGACCGGCACCGTTTCGCCTTCGGCGGCGAGCATCCTCGTGAGCGTGCCCGCCGCGGGCGCCGGCACTTCGACGGTGGCCTTGTCGGTCATCACTTCGACGATGGGCTGGTGCTCTTCGACGGAGGCTCCCTCCGCGACGAGCCACTTGACGATCTCGCCCTCCGCGATGCCCTCGCCGATGTCGGGAAGCTTGAATTCGATGACGCGGCCTTCCGTGACGGCGACCGGCGCCGCCGCGACCGCCGTCGCTGCGGCCACCGCCGGCGCTGCCGCAACCGCCGGCGCTGCGGCGGGAACCGAGGCCGCGGCGGGAACCGGGGCCGCGGCGCGAGCCGGCACCGCGGCTGCGGCCGAGCCGCCCGCCCCGTCGTCCAGATGGAAGATCACGGTCCCGACGGGGACTGTCTCCCCCTCGGCGGCAAGGAACTTCACCAGACGGCCCGCCGCGGGCGCGGGCACCTCGACGGTGGCCTTGTCGGTCATCACTTCGACGATGGGCTGGTGCTCTTCGACGGAGGCCCCCTCCGCGACGAGCCACTTGACGATCTCGCCCTCCGCGATGCCCTCACCGATGTCGGGAAGCTTGAATTCGATCATGTCGATGGCTGCGATCAGAAGTTGTAGACGTGCTCGATCGCGTCGAGCACGCGACGGTCGTCGGGCATGTAGTTGTGCTCGAGCGTATTCGGAAAGGGCGTATCGAAGCCCGTGACGCGCACGACGGGCGCCTCCATGTATTCGATCGCGTGCTCGGCGATGAGGGCGCTGATCTCCGCGCCGTACCCGCAGAAGCGCGGGGCCTCGTGCAGGACGACGACGCGCCCCGTCCGTTTCGCCGCGTCGAGCACGCCCTCTTCGTCGAGCGGCAGGAGCGTGCGCAAATCGACCACGGCGACCTCGATGCCGCCCGTCGCGGCCTGCTCCGCGGCCTTCTCGGCCACCGTGACCATCGCCCCGTAGCAGAAGACGGTGACGTCCTTGCCCGCGCGCGCCTCCCGCAGGGTCGACAGTTCGACCGTGTACGAGCCCTCGGGCACCTCGCCCTTCAGGGTGCGGTAGAGCGCCTTCGGCTCCATGAAGATCACCGGGTCGGGGTCCTCGATCGAAGCGATCAGGAGTCCCTTCGCGTCGTGCGGCGTCGAGGGGATGACGACCTTGAGCCCCGCCGTGTGCGCGAAGTACGACTCGCCCGACTGGCTGTGGTAGAGCCCGCCGCGGATGCCGCCGCCGTAGGGAGTGCGGATCACCATCGGCGCCGTGTACTGCCCGCCGGAGCGATAGCGCAGCTTCGCCGCCTCGGAGACGATCTGGTCGAACGCGGGGTAGATGAAGTCCTGGAACTGGATCTCCGCCACGGGCCGCAGACCGTTCATGGCCATCCCGATGGCGGCCCCCACGATGCCGTCCTCGGAGAGCGGCGTGTCGAAGCAACGCTCCACGCCGAACTCCTCCGTCAGGCCTTCGGTCGCGAGGAACACCCCGCCCTTCGGCCCGACGTCCTCCCCGAAGACGAGCACGGTCGGGTCGTTCCGCATGACGGTCTTGAGCCCGTCGTTGACGGCCTGTAGTAAGGTGAGAGTGGGCATGGTCAGAGGGGGAATTCGCCGCCGCCCGCGACGGCGTCGCCCTTGCGTTTGGCGAGATCGAACGCCGCCTCGCCCTGCTTGCGCAGGTGGGCGGGCAGGTCCGCGTACACGTCGCTGAAGATCGTCTCCAGGCCCGGTCGCGGCGTGTGCTCGGCGATGCGCGCGGCCTCGGCCACCCGTTCCTGCGCCTCGGCGAGGATCCGGTCCTCGACCGCCTGGGTCCAGATGCCGCGCCGCTCGAGGTAGCGCTGCATTCGCGTCACGGGGTCGCGCTTCGCCCACTCCTCGAGCTGCTCCTTGGGCACGTACTTCGAGGGGTCGTCGGAGGTCGAGTGCCCGCCCATCCGGAAGGTCAGCGCCTCGATGAGCGTGGGTCCGTCGCCCGCGCGCGCGCGCGCGACCGCCTCGAGCGTCGCCTGGCGTACCGCGAGCAGGTCGTTGCCGTCGACGGTCACGCCGGGCATGCCGTACGCCTGGGCCTTGATGGCGTAGCCCTTCGAAGCCGTCTGCTCGTCGCTCGGGCACGAGATCGCCCAACCGTTGTTCTGGCAGAGGAACACGACGGGCGCCTTCCAGACCCCGGCGAAGTTCATAGCCGAATGGAAGCCGATGCTGGAAGTGCCGCCGTCGCCGAAGCTCGCGAGGCAGACGTGGTCCTCGCCGCGATACTGGAACGCACGCGCCGCGCCGACCGCCTGCGGGATGTGCGTGCCGATCGGCGAGGAGATCGAGACGAAGTGGATCGGCTCGGTCCAACTGAAGTGCACGGGCATCTGCCGGCCGCGCGTGGTGTCCTCCGCGTTGCCGAACATGTTGTGCATCATCTGCACGGGCGGCACGCCGTGGTAGAGCGCCATCCCGAAGTCGCGGTAGCTCGGAAAGATCCAGTCGCTCTTCCGCATCGCGCTCGCCGCGCCCACCTGCGTCGCCTCGATGCCCTTGTTCGGGATCGAGAAACCGATGCGGCCGCCGCGCTGCAGCTTCAGGCAGATGTCGTCGAAGGCCCGCACGGTGAGCATCGTTCCGTAGCAGTACAGGAGCTCCTCGTCGGACATGCCCGGATCGAATTCCGGGGCGTCGCCGTTGCCTTCGATCAGGGTGAGTAGGTCGGTGCCGTCCATGGCTTGCCTAGGCGCGGGCCGGCTCACCCTCGCTCGCGCGCCGCTCCCGCACCAGGCGCGTGGCGAAGAACTCGCCCGCCTTGTAGCTGGACCGGACGAGGGGTCCCGAAGCGACGTAGAGAAAGCCCATGTCGCGCGCCTCGCACTCGAGCGCGGCGAACCGGGCCGGCGTCACGTACTCGACCACGGGCGCATGGTTCGGAGAGGGCCGGAGGTACTGGCCGATCGTGAGGAAGTCCGTGCCCGCCGCGCGCAAGGCGCGGATCGAATCGAGCGCTTCGCCCTCCTTCTCGCCGAGGCCGACCATCAGGCTCGACTTCGTGAACACGGCGGGATCGAGCGCCTTGGCTTCGCGCAGCGTGTCGAGCGAGCGCTCGAACGAGCAGCGCGGATCGCGGATCCGGCGCTGGAGCCGCGGCACGACCTCGACGTTGTGCCCCAGGACGTCCGGGCGTGCCGCCATGAGCGTGGCCAAATCGGACCCCGTGTAATCGGGGATCAGCGTCTCGACGATCGTGCGCCCGGCCGCGGCGCGGATCGCCCGCACGCACTCGGCGTAATGGCCCGCCCCACCGTCCGCGAGGTCGTCGCGGTCGACGCTCGTGATGACCACGTAGTCGAGGTCCAGCTCCCCCACCGCGCGCCCGACGTGCGCGGGCTCGTCCGGGTCGGGCGGCGCGGCCGCCTGGACGGTCTTGACGGCACAGAACCGGCAGCGCCGCGTGCACTCGTCCCCGAGCACCATCAGGGTCATCGTCGCGTGGTCGCCCTGCCAGCACTCGCCGATGTTCGGGCAGCGGGCCTCCTCGCAGACGGTGTGAAGGTTGAGCTCGCTCGCGAGCCGCTTCAGCCGCCTGTACGCCTCACCCCCCGGCAACGGCTCCTTGAGCCATGCCGGCTTGCGCTCGGCACGGGGGGCGTCCGCGCCCCGCGTGGGGGGTCTCGAGGGGGAGATCATGGGTATGCGCAAGCCGAAGACCGGCCCGGCAGGGTAACGAGAGCGCCCGCCCGTCCCCACTGGCAGGGCAGGCCTGCCGTGCCCTGGTGTGGCTGGTCCGCCGTGGATGCACGTCGATCGCTGCAGCTGGCGATTCGGCACGCCCATCGCGGGCACGGCTCCTGTCGCCCTACCCGCAGATACCCGCGTGCATCACCTATCCGCTTTGGTCTTGTACTTCGGATGGACTCTCGAGTTCATGCGCTCAGGCTGGCTACTGAGCACAGGCCGACACAGGCCTCGGGCGTACCAGGTTGCCTGGACGCCTCAGAGAGCTGAGCCATGCACCAACGCCGGTAGCCAAGGCCGAGCCCGATCCGGCACTCCGACACGCCCACATCAGGGGCAACCGACAGGTTCCGCCCTGACCTGGGCATCGGCGAGGCCGCTTGGATTGCCTATCCGCAGGCCCCCTGTATCACCTATCCACCGATAGCTGTCGTCTCCCTACGAGTCTTGTGTAGTCGCCGGTTTTTCCGAGATCCCCACCCCGAAACCACGTCTCGATTTGAACCAGATGCTGGCGCGCAAGTCGCCCGTGGACAAGGCGTGTGCCATTGCGACGCCGAGAGTCACTCCTGCCGAGCCCGGCAGCTCCCTCCAATGGGGGCCTGGGCCCGACGGGACTGCCCTCGAAGCAGTGGAGTCCGGTCATCAGAGTTCCAGAAAAACGCCGGAGGCGAGCACCCTCTCGTCTCGTGGTGGAAGGCAAGGGAGAAACCATGAACATGAGCACGAGTCGGAAGCAACTGCTGGCAACGCGACCACGCGCCTCGAGCGCGACGAACTCTGACAACGCCACATGCGGCGCAAGGGCTCCTGAGCAGCCCGTGCTGATGGCGAACTCGATTCTACGCGGCGCACGATTCGCGATCTTGTGGCTCGCGGCGATGCTCGCTCCGATGCCTTCGGCGCTGGCACAGACTCTGATGTGGCAGGTCGAAGGCTCAGGGGAGAGAGACAACCTTGGCCGAGTGATGGCAAGCATTGACGACCTGGATGGGGATGGATTGCCGGACGTCATCCTCGGAGCAACACAGAATCAAAGCCCAGATGGCCCCGGATTCGTTGTCGTCCTATCTGGAGGCACGGGCCAGGTGATCTGGAGCTTTACGGGACAGACCAGCGGCGACAAGTTCGGATACTCGGTGGCGAATGCAGGCGATGTCGACAATGACGGCACGTCCGACATCATCGTCGGGGCTCGCGGTATCCCCGCCACCAGCCCCTATAACGATCTGGATGGCTATGTGCAGGTCTTCTCCGGGGCAACCGGTGCCGTCTTGCATATGTGGACGGGTTCGGACGCGGAACGGTTGGGGAACAGCGTGGCCGGAGTGGGCGATGTTGATCTGGACGGCTACGACGATGTGATCGTCGGGGCCTATTTTGCAGAACCCGGTGGCCTGTTCTGGGCGGGCCGGGCGACCGTCTTCTCCGGCTCAACCGGAAACGCATTGTTCGTGTTCAATGGCACTCAAGAGGGGGAATTCCTAGGCCGCTACGTGGCAGGGCCTGGCGATGTGAACGCGGATGGCGTTCCGGATTTCCTGGTCGCTGCTCCCGGTTTCGGCATCGAGCAAGAAGGTCGGGCGATCGTGTTCTCAGGAATCGATGGCTCGGTGCTCCACACGTTCAGCGGAATCCCCTTCAGCAACACACACGGCCTAGGCTCCGCAGTCGCCGGCGCCGGGGACGTCAACCAAGACGGCTACGCTGACGTGATCGTCGGAGCTCATGCGACAGACTATCACCGAGGGGCAGCGTTGGTGTTCTCAGGCCAGGATGGCTCGGTGCTTCACAGGTTTCTCGGATCTGTCCCCGGCGGATTCTTCGGGCTTACCGTGGCGAGTGCAGGAGATGTGGACAGCGATGGAGTACCTGATCTACTGGTTGGTGGATACGCCACCTATGTGGCGGGCAACGATGACGCGGGCCTGGCTCGGGTCTTCTCTGGAAGCTCCGGCGCTCCGTTATTCGAGTTCCTGGGCTCCACAATGGATGGCGGCCTTGGGGTGGCTCTCGCCGGACTCGGTGACTTGGATGGGGACGGGTTCGCCGACCTGGCCATTGCGTCGGCATGGGGCCCTGGCCCGAACGGGCTCGAGCGATCCGGCTTGGTGCAGGTGTACTCCTCTCCTGAACCCGGTCCACCGGCAGATCCAAACCTCTCGACGATCACGGCCGACCCGACAGACACCGCCTTCCTCGGGACATCCACCATCACCGTCACTCCCAGGGACTCCTTTGGGCTGAACCTCGGCCCCGGGCATGTGGTTCATCTCCAAGCAAGCAGCGGATCGTTGCTGGGATCCGTCGTCGACGAAGGGGACGGGACCTACACGCAGGGGTTGCAGGGGGACGTGGACTCCATTCCGTCGGTGGTTTCCGCAACGGTGAACGGACCCGCCATCTCCAACACCGTAAGCGTAACGTCTTCGAGCGCGCGATCCATCGCCGTTGCCGGCATGGACTTGGCGATCGCCGGCAGCATTGGCGGGAGCTTCCTGGATACGCAGGCGGCGGGTTTCGGGCCTGAACGTATTACCGAGATCACCAGCAACGGGAACCCCTCCCTGCGCTACAGCTTCTTGGAGCACAAGTGGACGATTGACGTACCCGGCGGTAGTGACTCTCTTTTCTTTGTCAAGGCGGTCTCTCGGCACACGTTGGAAAACGAGAACTTTGACTTTGCCCATTCACTCGACGATATCAGCTACTCCCCGATGCTGACCGTTGGAGAGGGGAGCAACGGTTATTCCTACAACACCTTCGCGCTACCCGCAGGCACAAGCGGTGTCGTGTACGTCCGGCTGATGGACACGGACCGGACTCCGGGGAATGGCACGAGGAACTCGATCTGGATCGACCACATGGGCATCGCGGAGATCGGGCCCCCGCAGCCCGGTATCTCGGTCAACCCGACCTTCGGTCTCGTGACAACCGAGGAGGGCGGGACGGACAGCTTCACCGTGGTGCTCGACACGCAACCTTCCGCCCCCGTCATGCTCGACGTCTCGACCAGCGACGCGAGCGAGGGGCTGGTCTCTTCCGGCGCCCAGGGGCCGGCCACGACGGTGACGCTCACCTTCGACGGCACGAACTGGAACCAGCCGCAGACCGTGACCGCGACGGGTCAGGACGACGCAGTCATCGACGGCGACGTGGGGTACGCGCTCGTCACCGCCGCGGCGACCAGCGCCGACCTCGACTACGACAGTCTCGACGCGGCCGACGTATCGGCCACGAACCTGGACGACGAGGTCGCGCCGGGAATCTCGGTCGACAGCATCACGCCTGACTCAATGAACGTCGGGACCTCCATCAGCGTCACGATCACCGGCTCCGGATTCGTTGCGGGCGCCTCGCTGACCCTCGAGAACGGCCAGGGCCCCGCTCTCAACGTCTCGAACCTCTCGGTGACAAGCAGCACCCAGATCACGGCGACGCTGACGGCTGGCAATGGAGGTCCCAAGGGCACCCGAGTCTGGGACGTTCGCGTCACCAACCCGGACAACTCGACCGACGTCCTGGTCACCGGCTTCAGCGTCATCAAGTAGGCGCGCCGTCCCGGGGGGGCCACGCCGTGTCAGGAGTGAGCCCCGCCCTGTCCATCTACTGGGCCGCGCCCAATCGGCCGGAATCACAGCGAATTTGACGCACGTACCAAGAGAACAGCCGCGCAATCGACGCCCAAGAGGACGGGGCGCGCGGCTATAGCCTCTCGCTCAAGAGGGTCTCGAAGGCCACGACATCCGCTCTCCTCTTGTCGATCTCTTCCTGCGCGACGGCAACTTTCTGATCTTTCGTCGCGAGGCGGATGCCAATTCGTCCGGGGATAGGTAATTTCAGCGGCCTCGCCGAGCAATGCGCTGGGGCAGATCGTTGACTCCGACTACCGCTGCACGGCTGAGGGAGTAGGGGATCGTGCTCTGACCGGTGTTTTGGGAAGGACCCAGGGGCGATAGCTGGATCCCGATCTTGTTCAAGAGCTTGGGAGTGGGGCGTGGACACACCTCGGGCCGCGGGGAGTGGCTGGGCCACATCCGTTTCGGGGGAAGCAGAATCGACAAGCGAGCTCGATCTGCGGAGGGGCGCGGGCGGGCAGGATGGGTGGGGGATGCGCGTCGATTTTCAGGTGTATAAGGATGCGAACGATCACTTGTCGCTGTGTGATCAATGCGATCAGGCGTCGCTGCTTGCCACACACGTTGCAACGCAAGACGTCCAGCCCGAAGACGCGGCGCATGAGTTCCGCCCACAGGTAGCGATGGGGCGGGAAGGGGCGGATCAATCCAGATTCTCGGATGCGGGACCGCCTGTCATCCAGCCAAGGCTTGCGCTACCGACGCAGGACCAGTGCGCGGCGATCATTGGCGCACAGTACGCTCAGTGATCTTGGAACCCACCCCGAACACCCGAGGCCGGGCGTTCTCAGCGGAATGTCACTGCAAGCGCCGCACTCAGGTTCGTGGTGCTGTTCGGGTTCAAGTCCCTGTACCAAGCCTGGAAGTTCCAGGTCTCCCCGGGCTGGATCGCGACCGGCGGGTACATGGGGATGGCGTCAATGTCCACTTGGATGCTGAAGCTGCCCGAAGGTCCCGAGTTCACCACTTGCTTGGGCATGCGGGCTATGGGCGAACCCAGGCAAAGGTTCCCTTGGCTTCTGCCTGGGTTTGCGACGAAGCCCTGGGCTGGTGAGGCCAGGAAGAAGCCGAAGCGATCGGGGGGCAGATCGCTGGCGGTGAGCAGCAGATCACCCACCGCAGCCGAGGGGCTGCCCGTGGCCTGGAGCGTCGCGCTCAGACCGAGGGAGTTGCGCTCGCCGTCGCAGTAGACCTCGCCCAGGGGCAAGTCGTACACGTAGACCGCGCCGGCCGGCACCTCGTCGTCCGGGGGTCCCACAAGTGCGGCGTGTGCGCCCACCAGCAGCGTTCCTTCTTTCGCCGAGAGCGCGGAGCCAAAGAGCCCCGGGATCGAGGTGTCCCCGGGCAGGTAACGGTCAGTCTCGATCCACTTGCCCTTTGGCTTGCGCTCGAAGCAGTGAACGGAGCCCATGTGGTCGCCGGCCTCGCGGTTGTTGGGAGCGCCGCCAAAAATGCGGCCACCGTCGATGGCCACGGACGTGCCGAACAGGTCGCCCCCCTTGTTCCATGGGGGCCCATAGACCTCTCCAGTGCTAGCTTTCAATTCCTTGACTTGGGTCCAGATTCCGGCCTGGCGTTCGTAGACGAAAACGGAGCCGACCCCCCCGCTGCCCGTGGGTTCGCCAACAGCCAAGAGGTCATCCTCGATCG
>Ga0114950_10000536_pt1 | contig 26274 bp, 23 predicted proteins | sample N075metaG_FD_83503 | JGI IMG/M metagenome (GOLD analysis project Ga0114950, IMG submission 83503) | Deep subsurface microbial communities from Kermadec Trench to uncover new lineages of life (NeLLi) - N075 metaG | ecosystem: Environmental > Aquatic > Marine > Ocean trench > Sediment | place... | reverse complement strand
TCAGGCGCTGGGCGACTTCAGCGGCTCCGCGTTCTTCGGCTCGTGTCAGTTCGTTCAGGACGGCGCCGCCTACGCACTGGCACACGACGAACCTTTCGTGCAGAAGATGTGCGACGAGTACCACGCGCGACGCGACTATCTGGTCCAACGCATCGCCGGCATCGATGGTCTGGTCTGCGCACCACCCCAAGCCGGCATGTTCGTGATGCTGGATGTCAGCGCAATTACCCCCGATGGGGTCCGCTTCGCCCAAGCGTTGCTGGACGTAGCTGGAATTTCAACAATTCCCGGAGTCGGCTTCGGCGCTACTACGCGCAGCTACGTGCGGGTCAGCCTGACGCAACCGGTTGAGGTGCTCGAGGAGGCCTGCGATCGGATCAACCAGAGCTTGCCCGCAATCGAAGCCGCCTGCGCCTGAATCCCCTCGACAACCCAACAGCCTGAGCGTTATTTTAGCGCTACCGGCGCTTGAGGAGGAGCAGTTGAGCATTCTGGTCGAACCGCAACATCTGCCGGCGAACCGCGCCGAAGTCACCGAAGCGTGGCTGAGGAGCACGTTGGCGACGCATCCTACGTTTGCCGCGGACCCGATCGAGTCGCTCGAACTACACAATCTGGGCGACGGCATGGGCCAGCTCAGCGAATTGATCGCCGTCGCAGTGCATTGCGAATCAGGCGAAACACGCGACCTCGTCATCAAGCTGCACACCGAAGTACCCAGCATGCACGCAATTGCGATGCGCTATCGCTATTACGAGAGCGAAACCAATTTCTACAACCTGCTGGCGGAGCGCATCCCAATGCGTACGCCCCGGATCTACCTGGCCCAGTTCGATCCCGACCAGGAACGGGTACTGGCCATCATGGAGAGCTTCAAAGACTGGCATTCTCCGGATCAGATAACCGGCGCGACGCTGGACGAGGTGACGACTGCGGTCAGCCATCTGGCGGGATTGACGGCCGCGTTCTGGAACGTATCGCTGCACGAAACCCACGACTGGCTGAACCACCCCACGTCCGACACCTACGCACTCGTACCGGCACATTACGCAGCAACGGTCGACGCCTTCCTGGAGCAATTCTCCGCTGCCTTACCGGCAAGCGCCCGCCAGGCCGCACCGGCGATCAGCCGCAACTTTTCCGCACTGCTTGGCGAGCTTTCTGAGGGGCCCCAGGCGCTGGCGCACGGTGACTATCGGGTCGAGAACCTGTTCTACGGACCGACTGATGAATTCGCGGTGATCGACTGGCAACTGATGATGACCACCCGGCCCGGCTTCGACCTCGCCTACCTGCTGAGCACCAACATCGACACCGCGCTGCGACGTCAGGCGGAAGGCGAACTCATGGATCGATACCTCGACGCGCTTGCGCGCCACGGTGTGCAAGATTACAGCCGAGGTGAGCTCGAGTCCGACTACCGGCTGGCGCTACTCGACATCAGCCGAATCCCGGTTATCGGTGGTGCCAGTTGCGACATGAGCAACGAGCGCAGTGTTGCGTTGTTCAGCGCGATGGGATCGAGATTGTTCCAGGCGATCGAGGACTGGGACGCGCTGAGCATGTTGCCAGGGTGACCGCGCAGGATCTCGCTGGATCGCGGCGGCCGGAAACGCAGGGGATTCTGTCACGTCGCTCGATGGTCGGATGGAATCGCGGCGTCGGTTCGGCGGGTTGCTTCGACCAACCGGCAGAGATCGTCGATACTCGTCAGCGCAAGAAGTTGCTCCTCGCTGAATTCGCAGGCGAGCCGGCATTCGACGTGATGAACAATCTCAACCACGCGTACCGAGTCGGCGCCAAGCTCGGCAAACGACGAAGTCCGCGCAAACGAAGGTGGGGCTTCATCCCCCCAACTCGCTACGATGCAAGACCTAACGAGCGCTAAGGCGTCGAGTTCAGTGCCCGACATGTCCCCTGCCTCCACATTTCACCCAGCAACGGCCAGTTCAGCCATTCGGTAGGTGACGTTGCGATTGCGCATTCAAGCTGAGCCGCCATCCAGCGCCGTGCAACGTTCACTGCACATTGCTGATCTGGCTCCGACGTCAGGTCGATCGGATCCGAAAACGTAATGCGCAGCCGCCGCGGCCCGGAACCCGAGACGAAGACAAACCCCAGCAGCGCGCCGGTCGCGACAGCAAGTCGGATGGGGCCGTCGGGCAATGCTGCGGGTACTGCAAACAGTTCGACCGGGTCGCACAACGGTTCGATGTCCGAATCGATCGGTGCATCGATGAAGGAAAACAGGACCCCGCCGCGGCGCAGGCAGGAATATGCATGGACAGCTGCGTCGCGACTCTCATCGAGCAGCGCAACACTCGGTCCCAATTCACCGAGCCGGTGGAACAGCCGCGCGGTCTGCGCAGGACCAGCCGACCTGCGAAACGCACACAATGGACGATCCAAAGGCGAGTACCGATGCAGATGGAATAGCCCACTGACAAAACAACCGATGTGGGGCATCAGCAGGACCAGCGGCCGCCCCGAACGCGCAAGCTCGCCATACGACCGATAAAACATCGGGCCGGCAAGCTCGAATGCGTCCCACCGAATCCCCGGCACGCCGGTACGGAGCACTTCGCGATAGTCACGCCAGAACTGCTGCTCATGGTCCAGCGCATCTGCGGCCCATCGATCCGCCACCGACTCGGGCTCCCCGAGCGCCTCACTCATGTAACGCGCGACCGCACGTCGTTTCATTCGACGCCGTCTGAAGGGCCAGGGCATCACACCGCGACAGCGCCCGCGTTGCATTCCTGCAGCGTGATCACATGCACCACGCGTTGCCCCGACTCCTTCAATTCATAGGAGTAGCGCACCGCGCCACCGATGCGCATCAGGTTGAACAGCTGCTGGTTGCTACAGGTTCTACGACCGAGCACCGCGGCGTGGCCCTCGAGTGCACGGCGCGAAACCCGCTCGACCTGATACTGATAGACCAGGGTCCGTCCCTCGCGGCTGACCGCGACTAACCGGGTTGACTGATCAATCTGGAACGGAAGCCGTTCGTTTAAGAAGACGACCGCTTCATCCAGTAATTCCATTAATTGCGAAATCGGATCCAAGCGCGAATCCGGAGCAGATTGCGCATAGCCCAGCTGCGATTCCTGCGCGCACGCCGCACCCGCGAGCAGTACCCAGACGACGCCGGCGAACTTCACGCCAACTAGAGGCATCCGCCACCGCTTCCGCCACCGCTGCCCCCACCACTCCCGGGGGCAATCTCGACGATGGTGATCACCGGTGTGTACGTGACCATGGGTACATTGATACTCACTGAGTAGGCCCAACTCGCTCCTCCAGCAACCGCGCCGGCGATGGCACCCGTCGCGACGCCCATAGGTCCGCGAACAAGCCCTGCCACGGCGCCACCCGTCGCACCATTGAAAACGGAACTGTAAAAACTGTCATTAATGGCCTGGACATTCGCGACCGAAATCGGTTCGCCAACAAACACCCAGGTGTCCTGCGCGCCGGCCACCTGACTTACTTCCGCGGTAGTCAAAGCTCTCATGCCCTTCTCCACTGATATGGATGCTCAGTGTGCCGGGACCGGTGCGGGCGGGATGTCATCTACGGTCGGGCGGGGGCGTGCGTGTTTCGACAGGAAAACATCACGACTGAACTGCTGGACGCCGTGATCGATATCGAACAGCACCACGGAATCCGCGTGCTCGACCAGCTCGAATCGATGGGTGATCACCACTCGGAGCCCGCGCCGCACCCGCAGCATCCCAAAGATTTCCTGCTCGACGTCCGGCGGGAGGTTCGCCGTTCCTTCGTCGAGGACGATCACGTCCGGTTCCGTGTACAGGGCGCGGGCCAGCAGCAGACGCTGCCGCTGGCCGCCGGACAGGCTCGCGCCTCGATCACCGATCAGACTGTTATAGCCAAGCCGCATCGCGTCTATATCTGCTTCGATCCGAGCGCCACGAGCGGCCTCCCGAACACGTTCGAGATCGGGGCTCGCATCGAAGGAGGAAATGTTTTCGACCACGGTTCCGGTGAACAGCTGATCGTTCTGCATCACCACGCCGGTATTGCGGCGTAGCAGATCCCGGCCGTAATGGTCCAGGTCCATGCCGTCGATCCGTATGCTCCCCCGGACGGGGTCAAGCAAGCCAAGCAACAGCTTCACCAACGTACTCTTGCCCGTGCCGGACGCACCGATCACCACGGTCAGCTCGTCCGTCGCGAAATTCAGATCGACATCCCGCAACACCCACGCATCTCCCGTGCCGTATCGAAAGGACACACCATGCAGAACGATGCCGTCGACGATCGCGCGCGGTGACCGCAACCGGTGGTACTCCGTCGCCTCTGGTTCCTCGAGCAGAATGTCCTCCAACCGGTCGAGACTGACACGTAACAGGCGGTAGCCGATCACCTGTTCGATCAGCCCCCGGGCGCCGTCCGCGAACTGGGATTTGAACGCCAGGAATGCGTACAGCGCACCGATCGTCATGCCGCCATCAATCACCAGACCGGCGCCGAGGAACACCACCAGGATCCGCTCCGCGCCGCCCAGGCCGCTGTTGCCCAGGCTCATGGCGATGCGTAGCCGCTCGACCGCCACTGCGGCATTCACGGTGCGCATGAACAGTCGATGCCAATGCCGTTCGCGGCGCGCCTCCAGGTTGCCCAGCTTGGTCGCCTGAATGGTTGCAAGCGATTCGATGACATGGCTGTTCTCGTCCGCCGCGGCCTGAATCTGCTCCTCGCTGAGACGTTTGAGGTAGGGCAGTGTCACCGTCTTGATCACGCCGTAGATCAGCAACGATGTTGCTACGATGCCCGTCAGCAGCAGGTCGTAACACAACATCACCGCGAGGGTGACCAGCACGGTAACGCCGTTCAGCAGGGCTTCGACGATCCCCCGGGTCAGAAATTCCCGAATCGGACCCAAGGAGCTGATGCGTGAGAGTACATCGCCTTGATGCCGTTTCTCGAAGTAACCCAGCGGTAGGCGCAGCAGCCGGCGCATGACCGCGCCGGTCAGGTTGACGGCAAGCTGGTTACCCGAATACAGCAACACCAGCGCTCGCAATGCCTGCAGCACCAGCTGCACCACGAGGATCATGCCGAAGCCCACTGCGAGTCCGCCGAGCAGTTCCACATCGCGCTTGATCAAAACCTCATCGACCACGAACTGCACATACAACGGTGAGGCGATCCCCACCAGTTGCAGCAACAACGAGAGTCCAAGCAACTGACCGAACGCCGACCGAACGCCCGGCTGATCCTTCCAGAAGTCGCGTATCCGCAAGCGCGCGGACGTATCCAGAGTCGAGAAGCCCTCCGCACGATCGAATTCGACAACGATGCCGCTCAGTCTCCGCGACATTTCCTCATCGGAAAACGTCCGCACGCCGAGTGCTGGATCGAACACCTGATATCCCGATCGCACGCGTTTGCGGATCACCACGAAATGCTTCAGATCCCAATGCGCAAGCACCGGAAAGCGAACGTCCGAAAGCTCCTCCAGCTCCAACCGCAACGGGCGCGCGATCAGCCCCAGTTGCGAGGCGGCATCGACCAGATCGCTGAGCGCTGCGCCACGCAAGGAAGTCGGGAACCGACGCCTCAGCTCGGCAAGTGAGATATTCAATCCCTGGTGCGCGGCGATCATGCCCAGGCACGCAAGGCCACATTCCGCAGCCTCCGCCTGTTGCATCAGGCGCATCAGTACAACGACGTCAGGGATTCGAACAGCCAGGCCCCCAAAGCCCGCCGATCGGTGGTCAGTTCCGCCGTCACTTCCATGCCAGGGCGCAACGCACGATGCACGCCAGCGTAATCCAGGTATTGTCGGTCCAAGGATACCTCCAGCACGTATACGGATTCGGGTCCGACGCCAGCCGCAGTGCCGTGGACAACGACCGTGGTCTCGGACACGGTGTGTACGCGCCCCGCCACCGTGCCGAACTTCTGAAACGGATACGCCGCAATCCGCAGCGCTACGGGCAAGCCTGGCTCGAGGCGTGCCGCGCTGCGGGTCGGCGCAAACAGCCGTGCCTTCAATCGCGCATCGGGGGACACGAGGCTCAGCAGTGCCTGGCCCGCCACCAACGAATCGCCCAGATCCTCGGTTAATCCGGCAACGGTTCCATCACGTGGCGCAGTAATTTCGTACCACCAGTTCGCACCTTCACGCAATCGTTGGCCTTCCAGGCCGGCCAACCGGGCATCGATCTCCCCGAGTTGCACGACGAATTCCAGGTCGCGTCGTTGGGCCAAGAGCCCCATTGCGATGATCTCTTCCTCAATGCCACGCTGCATGAGCAATCCTTCCGCCACGGCCTGTTCCAGCGCCAGCACACCATCGCGCAGCTCTCCAAAAACGTAGTCGGACAGGAACCGATGGTCTTTGCTTGCGCCCACTCTGTCGAATCGTCGTCGGGCAAACTGATAGCGTCGTTGCTGCACGTCGTGCAACGCCGCCGCCAAACCTCGTTGGTCACGCAAGTGCGCAACCCGAGCTATCGAATCGCGTCGGGCAATGTCCCGCGCTTCTCCGACCGCGACGCGCTGTTCTTCCAGGAGCACCCGCTGTGCATCCAGTGATTCCGCGAGCTGGCGCGAGACGCGTGCGCCTTCCGGGCCATCGGTGCCCGAAGCAATTCGCGCCAGCACATCGTCCCTGCGCACCTCCTGTCCTTCAACGACGTACAGCGCGTCGACCACGCCCGGGCGAACCGCGCGCACCACCACCTCGCCATTCCAAGGCGTGAGTTCACCCTCCACGATCTCACGACGGGTGATCTCCAACTGCAACGCCCACACGCTGCAGATCAGGACCAGCCCCACCACGGCGGCGGAGATGACCTGCAGTCTGATCGGGACGAGCCGCGTACGCTCGCCGCGAAACACATCGTTGGCGGCGAGAATGGCCTCCAACCGGAACAGGGGTGTCTTGTGTTCGAGATCCTCAGACAACGGCAATCGGTTCCAGCAGGCACGCCTCCCGCGTGGCGATGCGATTGAGCTTGCCGCTGGCCGTCCGCACAATGCGGCGCGGTCGCGGGGGGAAAACCCGCAGCCGTATCGAGACACCCAGGTCCGCGAGCACCGCGGCTTTGATCCGGCGGCCCAACGTTTCATCGCACTCGATGCGGACATGATCGCTTTGGAGGGCGACCCACACGGCGTTCGAGCCGCCCGGCTCCGGAGCATCGAAACTGCATACGTGAACAGTCGGATCTTCCAAGGTTGCAGCGACGCACTGATCGATTTCCGCCAGGGAAACCGATCGGCCGCGTACTTTGATTACGTCCTTCAGCCGCGCACAGACGTATAGGCGTCTGCCACGAAGCAGCCCAAGGTCGCCGGTTGCAACCCAGCCGTTGTCAGTTCCAGCGACGCCGTCCGATCGCGTGACAGACGGGCCAGCCACGAGAATCTCACCAGCAAGATCGCCCGGATGCGTGGCGCGCAACGTACCGGCCCTGCGCAACCGGACCCGGGTCTTCCCTGGCTCTCCAATGGAACCCACGCAAACCACATCCGGCGTAACCAGAGTGACCCCGTCCACCAGCCCGTTTGCACAAGGAATCGAACGCACACCCGCGCCACGGCGTTCACCGGTGACAAAAAGCGCGGCTTCGGCGAGCCCATAGCACGGCATCAGCGCCTTCGGGTCGAATCCCACGGCGCCAAACCGATCGCAAAACCGCCCCAGCACCGCCGTCTGCACAGGTTCCGCGCCGACGAACGCGACGTCCCAGCTGGACAGGTCCAGTTCATCGATGAAACCGGGATCGCAGGCACACGATGCATAGGCAAACGTCGGCGCACCGGAGGTGGTCACCGCAAAGCGCGAGATACCACGAAGCCAGCTCAACGGTTCGCGCACGAAGTCGTTGGGCCGCGCGACATATCCGACACAATCCACAAAGAACGGTTGTAACAAGGTGCCGAACAGACCCATGTCGTGGGTGTGCGGAAGCCACCCGAGCACGCGTGACGCGGAGGTATGTCCAAAGTGTCGGGCGATGATCCGCTCGTTACTGCAGATATTCCGCGGCGAGAGCTCTATCGTATTCGGCTCACCTGTCGTGCCGGAGCTGAGTTGAATCAGGGCGACTTCATGCTCTGATTGCGGCGCCGGGCCCACGCCGCCAACCCCCTTAGCAGCCGCACCGAGCGGCGCGCATCCAGACCAGCCAAGAACCGCTACCCCCTCCATCGCATCTGTTAACCCGGGGAGCAACGCCTGCTCCGCAACCACGTGTGTGGCACCCGCCGCCCTCAACCTGCTTGCCAAGCGCCGCACCTGCCGCGGGGCGACCGGTAGCGCCGTTGCGCCGAGGTACACGCAGGCAAACAGAGCCGCAACGAATTTCAGGGGATCGTTGAACACCAGTACCACCACAGAGCCGGCTGACGCACTCGGGAAAGCCGCGCTCAGCTCGGCTGCGCCCTGCCGGCTCACCTGTACCAACCGTTCGTAGGAGAGTTCCTGCACGACCTCGGAACGTCGGTCGAGCAGGACATATCCCGACGTTTTAGGGGTATCGAAGATCGCTTCGAACAACGAATTCACTCAGCCAATCGTCGCGGGTAGGGCATGCCAGCATGTCACGCCCGGATGGAAACCAGAGTAGGCGCAAGCGGCGAGCGCCTGCGCGAAAATCACCTGTCTCCCTTCCAGATGGCGCCCGTGCCGGGTCGACCCGCGCCTCAGGTCCCGCTAAAGTCGATCGATTACGCGGGAGGACCCCATGATTCGACGCTCGACCCTGCTGCCAGTAACAGTGCTGGTTACGGCATTGTCGAGCGTGCTGGCGTCCTGTAACCAGCAACCATCGCCCGACGGATCACGGACCGCACGACCGCGCATCGCGAGGGGGTCGCGCTGATCGATGCGTGGATCCGATCCTTCCCGGGCACGTGTGCTTCCCACGGTTAATCGACGAGGTCTGTTCATGATTCGTGTGTTGCTTCAGTATTTCTGCTTCGCATTGATGACGGGGTTGATGATGGCAGCGGGACCGGCAGCCGCGAAAGACAACGTGCTGCACAAAGCAGCGGCCACTCAGGAAATCGAGTACCTGCGCCGGTTGTACGCCGTCGCCACGGATCAGCTCGGGATCAACACGGAGACATCCATCGCCGAAGGCATGGCCACCTATCGGCGTATCTTCACGCCCGATGTCCGCGTTCGGGTTACGGGCGAAGGTACGGACCCGCTCAACGCAACCGGGCCTGACGCCTGGGCAAAAATAGCCAATGAGGCGCTGGCCGACTATACAGCCACGCAACATCTCATCGGTACCCAGCTGGTTGAGATACACAGCATCGAGTTCGACGCGGCTGGCAACGTAGTCAGCGGGGATGCGTCCATGTCGAGCTACCTGCAAGCGTGGCACGCAGGCACCGACGATGACCTGTGGCTGTTCATCGGCACCTACTACGACAAGGTGCGCTACACCCCCGGGGTCGGCTGGCAGATCTACGACATGGAACTGATGCGGGTGTCAGGCGAGAATCGATCGCTCGGAGTGTCGCGCTGAACCCATACCTGACGTGAATCACCGCCACGCGTAGAATGCTGAAAACTACTCGAACCCAGGGGGATTCGAGAACGATGAAGAAAATCAGGGCGCCGCTGGTGCTGGGCGCGGCGCTGGTGGCACTCACAGGGTTTCCGAAGACTGCTCTCGGCGCCGAATCCGGGATCGAGTTGTGGAGCTGTGCACAGATGGGACAGCGGCGTCCGGTGTTGTATCTAGCCGATCGCGGGACGCGCAGCTACATCAAGTTTCAGGGACAGCGGATCCCGGCAACCCATCGATCAAACGATGCGGATCATCAATGGGATTTCGGTGGCAACACCGTAATGCTCTCGGCCGACGGTGTGGCGAACTACTACCAGGGCGCCGATCGGGAAAATCCGCAAGGCGTCTTCAAGTGCAAGCCGGTGGGCTGATCCGGACCGGCCCGCTTGTTGGGAGCAAGATTGTTGGGACGAGGTTGTTAGAGTGACCCGCGATTGACCAGGACCGACCGATGACCAAAACGACCAAACGCGCGCTGATCGGCGCGGGCGTATTGGGTTCGTTCCTGAGTATGGTGTTTGGCATCGTCACCCTGGCAAAAGCTCAGACGGTCACGCCCCAGATTGCAACCTTGATGTTCGTGGCCCTGATTGGACTCTACTTCGGGTTCGGAATTCTGATAATCGTCTATCGCCTGATCAACAGGCTCGACTGAGCAATTCGGAGGATACCTTCGTGAGCATCGACACCCTGGCTGAAGCCCTGGACCAGATGAGCGGCGCAATCGATCTGCGCCGCAAACTGCACGCCAACCCGGAACTGGGCTTGCAGCTTCCCGAGACCACCGAAGCCGTGCTCGCAGCGCTGGCCGATCTCGACCTCGAGGTTCGGCACAGCCAGGAAACCACGGGCTTCGTCGCGACGCTGCAGGGCGCCGGCAACGGGCCTCGGATCCTGTTGCGCGGCGACATGGACGCCCTGCCAATGCCCGAGAACAACGACCTCGAGTTCGCGTCACGTCACGAAAACCGCATGCACGCCTGCGGTCACGACGCACATACCGCGATGCTGATGGCTGCCGCGCGCCTGCTGCACCAACACAAGGACGAGATTAAAGGCTCGATCGATTTCTTCTTCCAGACTGGCGAGGAAGGTTTCGGGGGCGCCAAGATCTGCCTCGACGAAGGCTTGTTCGATTCCCCGAACGCACCCGATGCCGTGTTCGCCCAGCACATCACCCCGCTGCTGCCCGTGGGCATGGTCACGGGCCGTGCCGGGCCGCTGCTCGCCGCGGCCGACTTCTGGGAGATGACCCTCACCGGCAAAGGCGGTCACGGCTCCATGCCCCATGATTGCATCGACCCCATTCCCGTGGCCTGCGAGATCGTCCAGGCCATGCATGCGTTCGTCACCCGGCGGATCAATGTATTCGATCCGGTGGTGTTGAGCGTGACTAAGATCGCCGCAGGCACCACGACCAACGTCATTCCGGAAACCGCGGAACTGCTCGGCACACTGCGTTCGACGTCCGAGAAAGCACGCAACCGGGCTCACGAAGGCATCAAGCGGCTGGTCGAAAACATCGCCGCAGCCCACGAGGTTTCGGTCGATTACACGATGCACACCGGCTACCCCGCTACCGTCAACGACGCCGAGTTCACGGAGTTCGCGCGTCAGACCGTGGTCGACCTGCTGGGTGAAGATCACTACCTGCCCATGAGCTCCCCGATGATGGGTGCTGAAGATTTCTCCTACTTTCTGCAGAAATGGCCAGGTGCGATGTTGTTCCTCGGCGTGAAGCCGGAGGATGCGTCGCTGGCAGCACCCTGCCACTCGAACCGGATGATCCTGAATGAGGACGGCATGCAGCAGGGGATCGCGCTGCACGCAAGCATTGCGCTGAACTATCTGCGCCAGGCCACGGCTGCCTGAGGGCGACTATCCAATCAGCGTTTTCAGCAGGTCACGGGTCTGATCGCGTTCCTGTTCGTTGGTGGTAAATTCCGACGCGGCATAGTCGGTAACTCCTGCCTCGGCCAGTTCGGCGACAAGCTCACTGACCCGCGATGCGCTGCCGACCAGCGCAAGGTCACCGGGTTCCGCGACCCCTTCGCGCTCGAACATGGCTTTGTAGGAGGGGAGTTCGCCATACATCGTCAGGGTCCGCGAGATCACTGTCCTGACGCGTTCTTCGTCATCCGTCACACAGATCGGCAGCGTCGCGATGATCCGCGGCGCGGGTCGATCCGCGGCGGCCGCGGCCTCGGTCAAAACGGGTTTGATGTGCTCGCGCACCGTGCGCGGACCGACCCAGGCCAGGGTGGTGCCGTCCGCCAGTCGCCCGGTAACCTTCAACGCCTGAGGACCCAGCGCCGCAACGACCACCGGGCAGCGCGATTCCGGTTGGAAGAAGGAGTCCGCATTGCAGGTGATGGATTCACCTTCATACGCGACTTTCCCGTCCTCGAGCAGCGGCACCAGCACCGAAAGATAGTCCTTCAGATGACGAATCGGCCGATCGAAGGATAGTCCCAGTTGCGACATCATGACTTCGTGGGACAGCCCGATACCCAGCGTCAGCCGATTGCCAATGACGCTGCGCACGGTCAGCGTCTGTCCGGCCAGCACCATCGGATGGCGCGGAAAGGTTGGGACGACCGCGGTACCGAGTTCAATATCCGGAACGCGCAATCCCACCACCGTGAGGACCGTCAGCGCATCGAGTCCACCCGTCGGGTGCTCGGCGAGCCAGTAGCTGGAAAACCCGTCGGCCGCCGCCCGTTGCGCGTGATCGGCAATCGCATCGACAGAGGCGCGCTGCACCAGACCGGTGCCATTGATGCCTATTTTCATGTGTTCTTAGGGGCCTTCCTTACAGAAAGTGCGGCAGGACCTTTTCCGTGAACAGCTCGAAGGACGAGTGACTGAGCGGCGCGCACATCAGGTAGTCCAGCGGCAGCGTTTCCTGGAACTTCTGCAGGTCGTCGATGACCTTCTCCGGAGTCCCGCAGATCACGACGTCGTTGATGTAGGCTTCCACCGGATCTTTCGCGCTCCCGGAGGCCGCCTCGAGGGCATCGGAAGGTGCCGTCTTCTCGCCATTGGCGTTTGCGCGACCCGCATCCGACGGGAGGTAACTGCCGAACATGAACTGGGCGCCCTGACGAGCCACCTGCTCGGCTTCAGCCTGCGTCTTACCGAGCGCGATGTTGCGCGCCATGGGAATTTCGCGCCCCTCCATGGAATGCCCGGCCTTCTCGAGCTCTTCCTGATACATCGCGCGTTTGATCGCGATCTGATCATGCGGTGCATGGGGATCCATCAGAATCGTGTGGCCGTTCTGCGCCGACCACGCAATCGCCCCGGGCGAAGACGCGGCGAGCCACACCGGCATCGGGTCCTGCAGCGGCTTAGGCAACACCTCGACATCCTCGAAATCGTAAAACTCGCCGTGATAGGTCAGTCTGTCGCTGGACCAGGCGGCGCGTACGATGTCGACCACCTCGCGAAATCGCGGATAGCTGTCCTCGCGCGCGACCCCGAAGTTCTTGTGCTCCGTGGCGTCAAAACCGCGGCCCGCGCCCCAATTCACGCGTCCGCCGGACAGTACGTCGAGCAGCGCGACTTCTTCGGCGAGCCGCAGTGGATGGTAGAAGGGCGCCAATGAGACCGCCGTACCGATCCGCAGCCGTTCCGTCCGCGCTGCAATGTGCGTGCCCATGATGTGAATCGAGGGGCATACGCTGTAGGTGCTGAAGTGATGCTCGGCCAGCCATACGGCGTCGTAACCGGTTCGCTCCATGGTGTCGATGCGCTGGAACGCGCGTTCGTACACGGTCTGAAGGGGAACCCGACGGCCGGGCCAACTGAAGAATTGCAGTACGCCGAACTTCATAGGGCCACCATACACTGCGCAGCGGTCCGACTTGAAGTCTTCGCCGGTTCGAAGCGTTAACATCGCAGATGGAGGGATCCGTGCGCGAATACAAGGGACACTGTTCAACTGGCGCGAAAGGGAGAAACAACCATGGCTGAGAGCGTATACAAAGTCATTCAACTGGTCGGCACGAGCACCGAGTCCTTCGAGAAAGCGGCAGCAGCAGCAGTGGCGCTGGCCTCGGCGTCATTGAGGGACTTGCGAGTTGCCGAGATCGCCGAACTCGACATGACGATTGAAAACGGCGTGATTCAGACGTATCGCGCGAAGGTGAATGTGTCGTTCAAGTATGAGGGGGGTCAGTAACCCCGCGCGAGAGCCACTGGGGCTGGCGGGTATGATCCCGCCGGTTCCAGTCGCGCTTGGTTCTTCCCTGGATTCGTTATCATTGGGGTGGTGAGGGAACGAGGGAGGACACGTCATGCCTGGACCACTCGACGGCGTCAGGATCATCGATCTGACGACTATGATATCGGGGCCGTTCGCGACGATGATTCTCGGCGACCAGGGCGCCGACGTGATCAAGGTGGAATCTCCGGGAACCGGAGATCTCTTGCGTTATTTCGGGACCACCCGCGGCGGGCTTGCTGCCTTCTTTACGACCAGCAACCGGAACAAGCGATCCGTAGTACTGAATCTCAAGGAGCCGCGTGGCGTGGAAATCGTGCACCGGCTGGTCGAACGGGCGGATGTGTTCGTCCAGAATTTTCGACCCGGCGCGGCCGAGCGGATGGGCATCGGGGAGGCGGTGCTTCGGGAACTGCGGCCGGATCTCGTCTACGTGTCGATCAGCGGATTCGGCGAGAAAGGCCCCTACGCGCATCAGCGCGTTTACGACCCCATCATTCAGGCACTCTCCGGGCTCGCCTCCACCCAGGGCGATCCCGACACGGGCAAGCCCTCGATGGTTCGTACGATTCTCCCCGACAAGCTGACGGCGGTGACCGCGGCGCAGGCCATCTCCTCGGCACTGTTCGCCCGCGAGCGAACCGGCAAGGGGCAGCATGTGCGGCTGGCCATGCTCGATAGCCTGATCGCGTGGCTCTGGCCGGACGGAATGATGAACCACACTTACCTTGGCGATGGCGTCACCGTGACCCCGCCGGTATCGTCCATTAACATGGTGTTCGAGACAACGAATGGCTACATAACGGCGGGCGCATTGTCCGACGCAGAGTGGCAGGGGCTTTGTCGTGCCATGGAGCGTGAAGATCTGCTGACGGATCCACGTTTCGGCTCGGTTGCGGATCGAACCAAGAACCTCGAAGCGCTCGTTGGTGCGACGGACGACGCGCTGAAGACGAAGACCAGCGAAGAGATGCTGGCGCGTCTCGATGCCGAGGACGTTCCCAGCGCGAAGATCCTGTCGCGCGAGGAAATGATCGACAGTCCTCAGGTCGAGGCCAACGAACTACTGGTACACCACACTCATCCGCATGCGGGACCCATGCGCGAACCACGTCCGGCGGCCCTGTTCGACGTCACGCCGTCATCCATCCGCCGTCCGGCGCCGGCGCTCGGCGAGCACACCGAGGAGGTGCTTGAAGAGATCGGCGTTACGGACATCGGGTCGCTGCGTGCTGCCGGGGTGATTCCCTAACCATGCTCCTCGGAGAGCCGTGATGGCGTTCAAGCGCGCCCTGGTGGTAGATGACTCCAAGTCGGCACGGCTTTCGCTGAAGCGATCGCTCGAGCAACATGGTTTGCTGGTGGACCTGGCCGAGTCTGGCGAGGACTGCCTCACGTTCCTCGAAGATCAGCTGGTGGATGTGATCTTCATGGATCACGTCATGCCGGGCATGGACGGCCTGGAGGCTGTCTCCGCGATTAAACGCAACCCGCGCACCGCGACCATTCCCGTGATGATGTACACCACCAAGGAAGGTGAGGTGTACGTGAGCCAGGCACGCGCGCTGGGCGCTATCGGCGTGCTGCCGAAAGAAGTCCAACCAGGCGTGCTGTTCGAAATGCTCCTGAAGCTGGGCCTCATATCGGAGCGACGCGAGAACGATCCCGCAACCACCGAGGAAGCCGCGAATCAGCTGGTGGGCGCGGACATTCACCCGGAGGTTCCGGCACACCCCAACGCGGGCACGCCGATGGAAGCGCGTGTGGTGCGAGTTCTCGAAGACCAGCACCTGGCGCTGCGCTCGGACATCATGCGCAGCCATCGTAACTTTGCCAAAGAAGTCGCCGGGGAAGTTTTCGACAGACAACGCGCCGAACTCGAACTCCGCCGCGCGGAGGAGGAGTCCACGGGCCAGCGGCCCGCCATCATCATGGGTCTGGCCGTGCTGTTCGCGGTACCCGCGCTGATCTTCCTGGCGCTGTACTGGCAGGCCAGCGACGAACGGGATGTCGCGTTGCGCGAAGTAGACCGGTTGAGCAACGTCGCCAAACGGCACGTCGACGCGGCAACGGCGCAACGCAGCGCGCTTCGATCCAACTTTTCCAGCGAGCGGAACCGGGCGCAGACCCGTTTTCTGGACGCGTTACAGTGGGCGGTTAACGAGGCTTCCCAGGTCGGCTTCGCGGAACTGGCCTTCAACGAAGCACGCGTAGAGCAGTTGAGCGAGTTGCTCACTCATCTTGCGTCGCTGGGTTTTCGCGGTGCCGTCCGCATGGAGTCACACCTTGGCGAATTCTGCCTGGTGAGTGACGACGCGGGTATCTATCAGCTCGCCGAGCCGGCTCTGTCTGCGTCTGCCTGCGCGCTCATTGGCCACCCTCTGGACAACTCAACCTTCGTCAGCGAGCGCCAATCCGTCGACTTTGCCGACTTTCTCGCAGGATCACCCCTGGTGACCCAGACCGGAATCGCCGTGCAAATCATAGCCCACGACCGCACAGACTCGTTGGCGCGCTACCCCTACCCCACCGGCAATGTCAGCGCGGGCGAGTGGAATCGGGTCGCCGCGATGAACCATCGGATCGAGTTTTCAGTGGTTTCAGGTTCGCCGTGAGTAGCTCTGTTGAATCTGAGGCCATGGATGTCGCGCGCGCGTTCATCGCCATGTTGGCATCACACCGTGCTGCACGCCATCGAGGTGATTCACAGCGCGTCTATCTGCGCGGACATTCCTGTGCGAACCGCGAGTTGACGCTCGCACCTTGGCATCGGATAAATGATGCCCGACAGATGCGAGGCAAACAACTATGGATCGAACAGTTCAAATCACCCAGGCGCGATTCGCGATCGAAGACGTGCTGTTCCGCTACGCCGAAGCGATCGACACCGGGAATATTGAAACGGTTGGCACGCTCTTCGCCCAGGGCGGCGTGGTGATGCCCAATGGCGACAAAGTAGAAGGCTACCAGGCGGTGTTCGAGCTTTACCGCGACATCATCATCTTCTACGACGACGCTGAGCGGCCCACACCCTACGTGCGCGGTGCCTGCTCACCGCGCACGCGGCACGTGGTCTCGAACGTCATTTATGAGTTCGACAACGAAGTGACGAGCGCGGAGGTACGAAGCTACTTCAGTGTCTACCAGACGCTGGGCCAGCAGAACACGATTATCGCGGGAGGACGCTACGTGGATCGCTTCGACAAGGACATCGGCGGCTGGCACATCAGCGAACGCCGCATCTACAACGAAAATTTCGGTGACATGAGCGGGCACCTGCACAACCCGGAGCAGGTCAATCCGAACGCGGATCAGTCAGCTCAATAGACTTCCAGCATGCAGCGCGCGGTCGGCTTGATTCCGCGTTTGATCGCTGGCGCATCCCAGTCGGCCGGATCGGTGTCGGCCAGCGCGACACTACGCGTGCAGTAGTTCGAATCGAGATCATGGCGCGCGAGCATCCCAAAGAGCCCCAACTGCATGCCCGCCAGGCCACACACATAGATCAGGGTGCGCGGACTAGCCAGGAGGACCCCGAAGGAATCCAGCCGCTCCTCGAGCAGCACATCGACGTACAACCCACCGCGGCCCATCCCTCGAGGTTCGCGACTGATGGCCGTGTGGTAGTGGAAATTCGAATGCTCCGCCGCGAGCCTCTCGAACAGATCGTGATAGAGCAGGTCCGTGGTGTAGGGCGACCCCATGACCAGGTGGATCTCACTGCCACACGCGCCACCCGGGCCCTGCAGCAACTCCATGAGCATGCCGCGAAACGGCGCAATGCCGGTGCCGGTCGCGAGAAACAGGTAGTCGTGCGCAACGTAGTCCGCCGGTAGCTGAAAGCGTTTCCCGTTGGGTCCACTCAGAAGTACTTCGTCGCCTGGCTTCAGATCGCACAGATAGTTGCTGCACACCCCTCTGAACAGATGGTGATCAGACGGATCGTCGCGCGCCGTCTGCGGGAAGAACTCTCCCATGAGCCGCTTCGGCGTGGTTGAAATGACGGTTCCGCCGCCATCTTCGCCCCAGCTCGGTGACGCCAGCGAGTACAGACGAACCTTGTGCGGTTTGCCGTTGTCATCCTTGCCCGGCGGGATCACACCGAAGGACTGACCCGGACGAAACGTGCCTGCCAGGGGCGTTCCCGAAACATCGAACGTGGTGTGCTTGACGTAGCTGGCCGATTTGCCATTCATGCACAGCTCGTTGAGCACCACCCGGCCGATCACGGGAGCGCTGGGTTTGACGAGCTTGATCTGCACGTCTTCGAGAACAACCGGATTGGACGCGCCCGTGTTCATAGGCTTACCTTACCACCGTTTCAGAAATTCGTCGTCCGCACCCAGCAGCCCACCACGTTGGTTGGGGCAACCTGCCCACCAGCGCAAGAGCGTCCCTCAGTACCTTTGTTAGGAGTGCTCGGCGCCTCACAGGTGCTGTGCCGTGGTTCACATCTTAATGCGCTAGCTTCTCTTACCCTTGAACAGGGTTGTGTGAGTGCATCATGCACAAAGATGCCGAAAACGTAATTCAGTCGTGGCTCGACCTACAGTGCCAACTGCTCGTCGGATCACGGCGAGCAATTGTGCTGCTCGGCGATCCAGGCACCGGCCCGGTGCTTCCTGCGGCCACCTGGCCTGAATCGGAAGCATCGACGCCGGGATTGTCGAACGCGGCCGCATCGGCGCTCCAGCAGCGACGTATCATCACGCGCGCGAAAGATTCAGCACCCCAAGCCATTCAGCAGCAAGGCGACATCGTCGCCGTGCCGATATTACGCGACAAAGAATTGATCGGCGTCGTGACCGTCGAATTCACGGGGCGAACCCAAGTCGAACAGCAAGCCGTGGCGAAGACGCTCGCTCACAATACCGTCTGGCTGGAACTGCTGATGCGCGAAAAACCAGCGACGGACGATTCGCCCGCGCTGGCCGTCATCGACCTGATCGCGACGTGCATCGAGCACACCCACTTCGAAGCGGCCGCGAATTCCACCGCAACCAGATTGGCGACTCGACTCGGATGCGAACGCGTGAGCCTCGGCTTCGTACGCGGTAACCGCGTCGAGGTCCGGACGATGTCGGGTACGGCCACGCTGAACCCGAAAATGCGTCTGACGCGCGCAATCGGCAAGACGATGGACGAGGCCATAGGCCAGGACACCACGATCGTTTACCCGACCAACGACGAGAAGAGTTTCTTTGCGACCCGCTGTCATGAGGAACTGGTCAAAACGTCCAACGGCGGCAGCGTTTGTACGATTCCGATTTCGCGGGACGGCACGCTCGTCGGCGCAGCAACCTTCGAACACGACCGCGAACAGGCTCTGGATCGAAAAACTGTGACGCTGTGCGAAACCGTAGTTTCCCTGATAGGTCCCATCCTGTACGAAAAATACCTTCAGGACCGGTGGCTCGGCGCGAAAATATCGGCGGCGCTGACCCGACAGCTCAGCAAGTTCGCGACCCCCGGGCATCTGGTGCTCAAGGCCGCCACTGCGGCTGCGCTTTGCGCCGTAGCATTCCTGAGCACGGCAAACGGCGCGTACCGGGTGACCGCTGATGCAATTCTCGAAGGCACGGTGCAGCGGGTTGTCGTGGCGCCGGTCGACGGCTACATAAAGGAGGCGATGGTACGGGCCGGTGACATCGTCAAGGAAGGCCAGGTGCTCGCGCGGCTCGATGATAGGGACCTCGAGCTTCAACTCCGTGAGCGGAGGAGCAAACAAGCGCAACTGCAGCGGGAATACCGTCAGGCCATGTCCGAACTCGACAGTACCCGCGTCAGCATACTCAAGGCACAATTGGATCAGGCGGCCGCCCGCCTCGCGCTGACCGCTGCGAATCTCGAACGTACGCGCGCGCTCGCGCCGATGGATGGAATCATCATTTCTGGCGACCTGAGCCAATCGCTCGGCACCCCGGTCGCGCGCGGGGATACCCTATTCGAGGTCGCACCTCTGGATTCTTACCGGGTCATGCTCAAGGTGGATGAGCGCGACGTGCGGCGCCTGAGCCCGGGTCAGACTGGTCAACTCGCACTCGTCGGCTTTCCAGACGAGTACCTGCCCTTCGCAATCGAACGCATTACGCCGATCGCCACGGCGACCGATGGTCGCAATTTCTTTGCGGTCGAGGCGCAGCTCGAACACCACCCGCAGCGCCTGCGGCCCGGCATGAAAGGGATCGGCAAGGTCGATATCGGCCAGCGGCGACTGATCTGGATCTGGTCACACAACCTGATCGACTGGTTCCGCCTCCAGGCCTGGATCTGGGCAGCGTGACCCCGACGCAATGACTACTGAGTTATTCAGCCCACTCTGGTATCGCGTCGCGAACCTGCGACCGACGCTCCGGCGCCAGGCAGAGATTCACCGGCACCGCTATCGTGGCGCGCTGACCTTCGTTCTCCAGGATCACGCGTCGGGCCGATCGCATCGCTTCACCCCTTCCGCGCACCATTTCCTGGCACTGATGGACGGCAAGCGCAGCGTGCAGGAGATCTGGGACCTGACGGAGGACGCCCTGGGGGATGACGCGCCCACCCAGGAAGACGCCATCGAGCTCCTGTCCCGGTTGTATGCCGCCGACCTGCTGAAGGCCGACACGCCGCCGGACACCCGCGAACTGTTTCGCCGATACCAGTCGCGCCGCATGAAAAAGCTTCGCCAACGGTTCGCGAGTCCGTTTTCCATCACCATCCCGCTCATCAACCCGGATCGATTTCTCGAGCGCTGGATGCCCTATGTCAGGCCATTGTTCGGCTGGTTCGGTCTGATCATCTGGCTCGGCACCGTCACTACGGCTCTGATCCTGGCCGGCTCGCACTGGCCCGACCTGACCGAGAACCTTGCGGATCGCGTGCTGACGGCACAGAACCTGTTTCTCATCTGGCTGCTCTACCCGCTCGTTAAGATACTTCACGAACTCGGTCATGGGTTTGCAGCGAAACACCGGGGCTGCGAAGTGCCCGCCTTGGGGGTCATGCTGATCGCGCTGATTCCAATGCCCTACGTGGACGCATCAGCATCGGCCGCGCTGCCGAACAGATACCAACGAATGTTCATCGCCGCGGCCGGGATCATGGTCGAAGTCCTGCTCGCCGCACTGGCCCTGTTCGTCTGGCTATCCGTAGAGCCCGGCATCGTTCGGGCGTTGGCGTTCAACGTCATGGTGATCGGCGGCGTCTCCACGATCGTGTTCAATGGCAATCCACTGCTGCGCTTCGACGGCTATTACATCCTGGCTGACGCCCTCGACATCCCCGACCTCGCAACGCGTTCAAAGCAATACCTCGGCTACCTGTTCCGGCGTTACGTCGGCGGTGTGGCCGATGCCGCGTCACCGGTGGTCTACACCGGTGAACGGTTCTGGTTGTTCAATTACGCCATTGCCTCGAACGTGTTTCGAATCGGGGTCATGGTTGGAATCATTCTGTTTATTGCTGGCAAATTTTTCATGGTCGGCGTGATTCTCGCGGCCTGGGGCGCGACCACCCAGATTTTCTTCCCGATCGTCAAGGGCGTGGCATTCCTGATGGGCAATCCCCAGCTGCAGGGCCACCGCGCACGCGCGATCGGCACGACGGGAGCCGTGCTTACGGGCATGGGTCTGCTCCTCTTTGTCGCACCATTTCCGCTGCATACGGCAACCGAAGGGGTCGTCTGGGCCCCCGAAAAATCGGAAATCAGGGCCTCAACCGACGGGATCATCGAACGGCTCGTCGCCGAACCCTACGCGCTCGCCGAGCCTGGTGATGTCCTGCTCGAACTGGATGATCCTGTCCTCGGCGCACGGGTCGTCATCCTCGCAGCCGAACTGGAGGGTGCCCGGGCACAATACCAATCGCTGCGAACCGAGAAGCAACTCGAGGCCGATATCCTTCTCGAACAGATCACGACAATCGAAGCCGATCTCGCACTTGCGCGCGAGCGACTCGACGAACTCGTGATCCGCAGCCCCACGAAGGGCTTCTTCCTCCTGGACCGGTCCCAGGACCTGGTCGGCCGCTTCGTGCGCCAGGGCGATCTGATTGGCTTCGTCGCGGAACTCTCGACCGGCACCGTGCGAGTCGCCGTGACCCAGGCCAACATGGGCCTGATCAGAAACCGGACGGAATCGGTCAGCATCCGGCTGGCCGAACAACTCGACAAACCGCTGGCCGCGACGATCAGCCGCGAGATGCCGTTGGCCACCCATCGCATTCCAAGCGCCGTACTCGGCACCATGGGCGGCGGGCTGCTGGCCATCGATCCCGGCGACCAGTCGGGTACGCGCACGCTGGACCCGGTATTTCATATCGAACTGACCTTCGATGCGCCCGTCGACCGGCTCGGTGGACGAACCTACGTCAGGTTCGATCACGGCACGGAGCCACTCGGCTTTCAGTGGTACCGGCGGATCCGCCAACTGCTGCTCAGGCAATTCAATGTCTAAAGAAATTCTCCGGCCCGGCAGAACGCTCGGATCTTATCCCGAACGCGAATTCGTGCCGCCCAACTGGTTCGAGGCAACCGTGTATCGGATGACGGGCCCCATTGCGCGCCGACATCGCGCCCGCCAGCTCGGGGCGCAGAAATTCCTGAAACAGGTCCATCACGAAGCGGCACCGCTCGAAAAACTCGCGACGGTCGAACTGAGGGACGGCTTAGTTACGCTCCGGCGTGCGCTGCTACGCGAAGGGCTCGAAGAGGAACTTTGCGCGCGCGCATTTGCCATGGTGCGGGAATTTTCCGACCGGACGCTCGGCATGCGCCACTTCGACAATCAGATCCTGGGCGGCTGGACCATGCTGCAGGGAATGGCCGCGGAGATGGGAACCGGTGAAGGTAAGACGCTGATGGCTACATTGCCGGCCTGTACCGCGGTCATGGCGGGCATTCCCACGCACATCATCACCGTCAACGACTACCTGGCCGGACGTGACTGTGAATTGATGTCACCGCTCTACAACGTGTTGGGGATGAGCGTCGGAGCGATTACCGAGGACCTGGACGATCCGCGGGCCCGGCAAGCCGTTTACGCCTGCGACATCGCCTATTGCACCAACCAGGCAGTCGCATTCGACTATCTGCGCGATCGTGTCACCATGGGATATCGGCGCGGTCGTCTGCATCGCAGCATCGACGGCCTGCGCACCGGGCCGTCGAACGCCGGCCAGTTGCTGCTTAGAGGATTGTGCTTCGGCATCGTCGATGAGGCCGACAGCGTGCTGATCGACGAGGCCCGGACGCCCCTGAAGTTGTCGGGGCCCGCAGCCAATCAGATCGACCGGCGAGTCCTGCGGCAGGCGCTGCAATTCGCGGATCAGATCGAGGGTGTGGGCAACGGCTATCTGATCGATCACACGCGCACGGTCGTGCTGACGGATAAAGGCAAAACCTGCCTTGCCCAGCTTGCCGAAGGACGGGAACGGCCGTGGACGAGCCCGCGGCGCCGTGAACTTATGATCAGGCAGGCCTTGAGCGCCAAGCACCTGTTCATCAAGGACCAGCAGTATCTCGTTCGCGACGGCAAAATTCAGATCATCGACGAAAACACGGGACGGATCATGCCCGACCGTTCGTGGGAACTGGGCCTGCATCAGATGATCGAGGCCAAGGAACGGGTTGAGATCACGGACCCCGCCGAGAGCCTGGCGCGCATCACCTACCAACGGTTCTTCCGCCGCTATCTGCGTCTTGGCGCCATGACCGGCACCGCGCAGGAAGTCGCAGGCGAACTCTGGTCAGTCTATCGCCTGCCCGTGGTCAAGATACCGAGCAACAAACCGTCCATCCGCCGGTCGTTTCCAACGCGCATGCACCGTACCGCCGACGCGAAGTGGCAGGACGTCGTCGCACACGCCAAGGCCATGCAAGCCAAACACCGCGCGGTGCTGATCGGCACCCGCAGTGTCGAGACGTCCGAGAAGCTGAGCGAATTACTGACCCGAGCCGGACTGGATCATGCGGTCCTGAACGCGCGGCAGGATCGGCGTGAAGCCGAAATCGTCGCCCAGGCCGGGCAAGCCGGCCGGATCACCGTCGCCACCAATATGGCCGGACGCGGCACCGATATCCAGCTGGCCCCCGAAGTTGCCGAGTCAGGCGGCTTGCACGTTATTACTACGGAGCGCAACGAAGCGCGGCGCATCGACCGGCAGCTGTTCGGACGGTGCGCGCGCCAGGGCGATCCTGGCAGCGTTGTGGCGATCCTATCCTGGGAAGATGAAATCATGGACTCTTGTGCGCTGGGTCCCATTCTGGGGTTGGCGCGAAAGATAAACTGGCCGAGCCCGTTGACACATTGGACCGGGCAGGCACTGACGCGGGCTGCACAACGAGCGGTGGAGCGTCGCCATGCACGCACGCGTAGAAACCTGCTAAGGCAGGATCAACGCCTGGATGACATTTTCGCGATTAGTGGGCCGATGGAATAACGCGGGTGAATATGTCGATACGGATGTCGAAAGCAAAACACCGCGCTGCGCTTGCGCAGGTGGCACTGCTTGCGGCTTGTCTGCATTCAAGCGCCGCGCTGGCGGAAGATCTCGACGAACTCGATTGCGTCATCGAACCGCATGTGGTCATCGACCTCAGCAGTCGCGTCGACGGGATCGTCGAAACAATGGAAGTCGAGCGCGGGGAACTCATCGAAAAGGGTCAGGTGCTCGTACGCCTCGAATCGAGCGTGGAACGGGCGGCGGTCGCGCAAGCGCAGGTTCGCGCGGAAGCGATGGCGGAGATTCTTGCGAGTGACGTCAGCGCGGAGTTCGCGCAACGGAGAAACGACCGCATTCAGGAACTGCACGACAGCCAAGCCGTGTCGACCGATCAGCTCGATGAGATCAAGACCCAGTATGAGCTATCGCGCCTGCAGCGCAAGCGGGCCAAAGAAAACCAACTCATCGCAAGACTCGAGCTGCGCCAGGCGCGTGAGATTCTCAATCGCCACACCCTGCGCAGTCCGATCCGCGGAATCGTCGTCCAGCACTATCTCGCACCCGGAGAAGCCGTCGAGGAACAGCCGATCATGCGGCTCGCGCAAATCGACCCGCTGCGCGTGGAGGTCATCGTGCCCGTGTCGGCGTTCGGGACCATACACGTCGGCCAACGCGCGATCATGCGGCCGGAATCCCCGATGGACCGCGAATACGCAGCCACGGTGACGATCGTAGACGGCGTGGCGGATGCATCCAGCGGCACGTTTCGCGTTCGCCTTGGACTCCCCAATAAGGACTACAGCCTACCCAGCGGGCTGAGATGCCGGGTCAAGTTCCTGCCCGATGACCCACCCCCCGAAGAAACGATAGTGGCCACCCCTGTTCCGCAAGAAGAGGCCCCAGCCCCCTACGAGATGATTAAGACGGGTGCAGCCCTTACCGATTCCGCCAACCGAAGCTGTCAGACCATCGGGCCGATTACAGACGCGTCCGAAGCCGACCAGATCATGACGACGCTCACCGGTCAGGCGACTCAGCTCAGATTGCGCGAAGAAAGGCGGAGCAGCGTCGAATCGTATCTGCTTCTGGCCCGGCCGCAACCGACACTGGAAGACTCGCGCGCCCTGACCGAAAAAATGCAGGCCGCCGGGTTCAACGACTTTTACATCTTCTGGCGCGGGCCCCACAAGGGCCGTATTTCGCTGGGGGTCCACAGGGTCAAGGCGTACGCCGAGGAACGTCAGGTCCATCTCCACGAACTGGGGTTCGAATCCGAGTTGGTGCCTCGAATGGAAAGTCGCTCAAGCTTCTGGCTCGACGTCGAACTATTGCCACGAATCACAGCCCTGGATCTCGCAGCGGCCGCCGAAGTGATTGGAAAGACCGATCTGGCCGCATCGCAGTGTGAAGTCGTCGTCAACCGCGAACAATCCGGTCCGACACTTGCCGGAGCCCTCAGCTCTGCACTGAACTGACAACAAGGTTGTTACATTCTCGCCACGTTAGCGCCGTGAAATTGTGACCTGTGCAAGGCATTTGTCGCCTTGATTCCATACGCTTGGGTGGGTTTCGAACCAGGGAACTCGGCCCCCGCGCTCACCCGAGCCCGGTGGTCCGGGCCACTGGGTTTCGGTGGTTAACGGCGCAATGAACAGACGGCGTAACGACAAGAGGTATTCGGCCGGTCCGCTCATGGCGGAGGTGGAACCGCGCGTGCTGCTGTCCGCCGATCTGCCCGGCGGACTCGTTGATTCCGATGTCCTGCCCAACGGGGTTGCCCCGCTATCCGATCCTTCGGTCGTCGCGGATATTCGCGAATGGAGCGATAACGATGCGGCGGTGACGCAAACCCACGAACTCGTCATCATCGATGCCTCGACCCCCGACTACGAAGTGCTGCTCAACGACCTGATGGCCGACCGCGGCGACGGACGCAGCTTCGAAGTCGTGATACTGGACGCCGACCGGGACGGCATCGAACAGATCACCGACCTGCTCGCCGAACGTTCCGACCTCAGCGCCGTGCACATCATTTCCCACGGCAGCGACGGCAGCATCACGCTCGGC
>Ga0114950_10000535_pt1 | contig 26301 bp, 24 predicted proteins | sample N075metaG_FD_83503 | JGI IMG/M metagenome (GOLD analysis project Ga0114950, IMG submission 83503) | Deep subsurface microbial communities from Kermadec Trench to uncover new lineages of life (NeLLi) - N075 metaG | ecosystem: Environmental > Aquatic > Marine > Ocean trench > Sediment | place... | reverse complement strand
TCAACTTCTGCTTCAACTTCTGCTTCAACTTCTGCTTCAACTTCTGCTTCAACTTCTGCTTCAACTTCTGCTTCAACTTCTGCTTCAACTTCTGCTTCAACTTCTGCTTCAACTTCTGCTTCATCAGCTAGTGAATCAGTGGCCTCTGTATCCACAGTTTCCTCCGATTCATCAGCAGTTTCTTCTTCCTCAACCGGAGCTCCATCTGCAAATGAAGTATTCACTACACCGCTTATCCTGGCGGCGATGGTAAACCGCTGGTTCGCCGATTCAAACTCATCATACAAAATAGATGGGTCAGAAACGTCCTGAAACATACTCGAATTCATCAGCATTGCATTGCTACTGGATTGTATCAACGGCTCAAAGGTGGTGCTCGCCCCCTCTAGCGCACTGATTACACCTATTGATGACATGTTGATTGTTTCCAGGCGGCTAGTGACAATATCATCCCCGGCTAAACCGGCACGTGGGACTCCCAGCATCCCTAAATGAGCAACCGGCCTTGAGCCTTGACCCAGCATGACCCGCAACGCAAAATCACTATCGGTTAATACTTTGCTGCTGTCATAGCTTACACCCCAGGTGGCCAACAGCCCTGGAAGATCAGAAGCAACACCTGCCGGGATGGTAGTGCCAAACTGTGATGTTTTAATCATTGAGTCAGCATTCGGATCCAGAAAAATGATAGCTTTACCATTCCGTAATACATGTTGATCGACGGCATACAACATCTGGTCTGATAGCCCTTCAGGATGCACGATAAACAAAATATCTATGTCTTCATCGATTTCCGACCCGGTAATATCAATTCGTCTGACTTCATAAAGCTGTCGTACTATATCCATGATCATCCACGCTCGCGTGGGTTGACCGAAGCTCGGGTTGAATCCGCCATCAATATCAAGCTCAGTTAACAAACCCACAATCTGCCGGTCTGGATTGCTAACCCGGGTGACGAGCTTCATAAACTCGTACTCAAGAAACTCTTCCTGATCGGGTCTGATTAATGGCAGGGTTTCTGAAACACGCGCCGCGGGGGGTATTGAACTACCGCCTACCGCCTCAGCAACAACAAGACCAAAGTAAACTCCCCGCGCGCCCTGCGATAACGGTACTGCCTGTATGCCAAAAGCCGTAGCAAGATCCTCATCCTCAGAAAATGGCTCCGGATCTACAACCGTAAGAATCAGGTTCCCGTTGCTGGCTAGTACAATTTCCCGCAACAGGTCTTGAACACGAATTGCATAGGTGCGAATCTGTGGAACATCCCGAGTTGCTCGATCAGAATAGAAAAAGATTAATTCTATAGGCTGGTCGAGGTTGGAAACTATATTTCTGGTACCGTCAGAAAGCGAATAAAGTTTGTCCTCTGTCAAATCGAGTCTGATTGAAGGAACCAGGCTAATTACCAAAACCGACAACAACAGAAATACTGCAATTGAAACAAGACCGGCCGCCGAAAATAATGATTTGTTGTTCATTATCAGATTCTCTAACTCTCCATTTTTAATATGCAATTAAACTTGCTTTCGCAAGGTTACAACTAATTAGCTTTTTTAATTTCGATTACGATTGCACTGGCTAGAAGCCAGGCAAAGATAAACACCGCAAAAAACAGGAAATCACGAATATCCAGCACGCCCTTGCTGATGGAATCAAAATGCGTAAGAAAGCCCATGGCTGAAAATGCATCAACTATAAATTGAGGAACCCATTCAGGAAAAGCATTCAATACAATGGGTGAACCCATTACCACAAAAAGAAAACAAATGCTGACGGTCAAGATAAAGGCAATAACAGGATTTTTGGTAGCAGCAGACAGGCAAGACCCAATTGCAAGAAACCCGCCAGCCATAAACCAGCTACCAATATAAGCCGCAATGACAACACCATTATCTGGTTCACCCAGGTAATTCACAGTTATCCAGATTGGAAAGGTAAGGATAAGGGCAATTCCTGTAAGTCCCCAGGCAGCCAAAAACTTACCAAGAACGGCCTCCGACAATTTGATCGGTAGTGTCATCAACAGTTCAATGGTGCCGGTTTTTCTCTCGTCAGCCCATAGGCCCATTGCCACCGCTGGCACCATGAATAGATATAACCAAGGGTGAAAGCTGAAAAAAGGCAACAGATCTGCTTGTCCACGTAGATAGAAGCCACCCATATCAAAAGTGAAAATGCCATTCATAATTAAAAAGATAACGATGAAGATATAGGCTAGCGGTGTGGCAAAATAGCTTGCCAGCTCACGTTTAAAGATTATGCCCACATTACTCATACTTTTCCCCTTTACTGCCCGCCCCGGGTGACAGTTCTAAACACATCTTCAAGTTGACCTTTGCTAATATGGAATTCAGCTACCGGCCAGTGTTTTGATTGAGCCATTTCAGAAACAGCCAGGAATATTGGCTTGCCGTCTTTCGCCAGAATGGTGTAACAAAGACTGTCCTCACTGTCCTGTTCAACATGAGCAATTTCAGGGTAACCCGCTAAATCGGCGACCAGGTCATAAGGCGTCGTAAGACGAATACTTACCGCCTGATGATAGCGGGATCTTGATTCCAACTCCTGGGGTTTACCATCTGCCACGATTCTGCCCTCGTCGATGATAATGGCCCGAGTACATACGGCAGAGATTTCTTCGAGAATATGGGTTGAGATTATGACTATCTTGTCTTTAGACAGGTTCTTGATCAATTCTCTGACATGGTGCTTCTGATTCGGATCGAGGCCATCCGTGGGTTCATCAAGGATCAGAACCTTGGGATCGTGCATTATTGCCTGGGCGAGTCCGACACGCCGTTTGAAGCCCTTAGACAAGGTATCAATTGTCTGATGACAAACCGATGATAAGGCCACCTCCTCAACTACTCGGTTAACCCGTTGTTTAATTTCGGCTCCCCGATAACCCCGAATCTGCGCAATGAAATAGAGGAATCCCAGTGTGGTCATATCACCATAGCTGGGCGCTCCTTCGGGCAGGTATCCAATCAACGATTTGGCCTCGATGGGGTTCTGGGTGATATCAAACCCGTCGATCTTGACAGTTCCATGAGTTGGAGACAGAAAACCGGTAATGACTTTCATCGTAGTAGATTTGCCGGCGCCGTTAGGGCCCAGAAAACCCAACACTTCCCCTTCCGCCACCGTGAATGTCATATCACTCACAGCAGCGAACTGACCAAATTTTTTGGTTAAGTTGCTTATTTCAATCATTCTTGTCGGTCCAGGGTAAAATCTAATCCGGTGATAGTGCGGTTTTTCAGCCAATTTTTGCTTTAAAAAGCCGACTGAAATTTGTGATCGGCTACTATAGGCGTCTGACACAGATTTTTCAAGGCAAGAAACTCCTGATGCTGGCGATATCCCGAGGCAATATCGTAAGCTTGAAACAACTTTTTCAAGTACTACACCCTTCATGAAGCCGTGTTCTTTTTCGCACTCATCGAGCGTAGCCCCACTCGCGACCCTTCGGTTCTAATCTGCTCGTGTGATTTCCCCTCACTGTGTGCTTGACACAGTGTTGAATTCAAGGTTACAAGTTTGGTCTCAAAGCCTTGTGTCCTGTGCTTACCAGGAAATCCAGGTATAATGCGTCTCGCGAAAATTCAGGACCAATCCGTGACAGGGTAGAAATGAAAAGACTGCTTGGTACAACATTTGTTGTTATTTTGCTAATAACCCTCAATGGTTGTGGGCAGAAAGGGCCGCTGCGCAGAACACAGCAGGTTAACTTCGTATTACCATCTACCCAGCCAGTTCAGCAAGTAGCTATTCATTCTTAACTGGCGCGGGTAAATCATTTTGGGCTCCCGTAAACCTTCGATTGTCATCTATGGAAAATTTCACATACAAAGACGGCGCACTTTATGCCGAGGACGTAGCTGTAGCTGAAATTGCTGAGCAGCACGGCACTCCGTGTTATGTTTATTCGAGAGCTACTATAGAGCACAATTACCTTGCCTATGAACAGGCGATTGGCGAATATCCTCATCTGATCTGTTATGCGGTAAAGGCGAATTCTAACCTCGCCGTTTTAAATCTGTTAGCTCGAATGGGGGCTGGCTTCGATATAGTTTCAGGTGGAGAGCTACAGCGTGTACTCACTGCCGGGGGAGATCCAAGCAAAATAATTTTTTCCGGCGTGGGCAAAACCGAAAAGGAAATAGAACAAGCACTGCAGGCAGGGATTCATTGTTTCAACGTTGAATCTGAAGCCGAACTGGATCGAATTAACGCGGCCGCCAGTCAACTAGATTGTAGTGCCCCAATTTCACTGCGGGTAAATCCAGACGTGGATGCGGAAACCCATCCCTATATTTCGACTGGGCTGAAAGAAAATAAATTTGGCATCGATACCAGTGAAGCCCTTAAGGTTTATCTGCGTGCGGTAGGTCTCAACAACATTGATGTGGTTGGAATAGATTGCCACATAGGGTCTCAGATAACGGAAATTACTCCGTTTCTGGACGCGCTTGATCGCTTACTGGTACTCGTCGACAAACTGAACGACGTTGGTGTGCAACTACATCACATCGATATTGGCGGTGGATTGGGTGTTACTTACCGATCTGAAGTACCACCAGCACCGGCTTCCTTGATTGCTGCAGTATTAGAGAAATTGTCAGGGCGCAAGCTGCGTCTACTATTGGAACCTGGTCGCTCGATAGTGGCAGATGCGGGATTGCTTCTGGTTCGCGTGGAGTATGTGAAACATACACCACATAAGAATTTTGCCATTGTCGATGGCGCTATGAACGACCTGTTAAGACCTGCGCTTTATGGTGCCTGGCAGGAGATCGTTCCAGCCAGTTTAACTGACAAGCAGGAAGTAGCAGTCTACGACGTTGTAGGGCCCGTGTGTGAATCAGGTGACTTCCTGGGCAAAGACCGACGGCTGGCTGTTGTGCCCGGCGATTTGTTAGCTATTCGCACTTCAGGGGCCTACAGTTTTGCCATGAGCTCTAATTATAATTCTCGCAATCGGGCAGCTGAAGTCATGGTAGATCGCGGCCAGAACCATTTGATCCGGGAACGTGAGAACATGGATGATCAGTTAAAGTTTGAGATAATGCTGCCGGAATAACCCTCACTAACACAGCAACAATATTCACATTATTAGTCGATAACCCGCTTATGTTAATTCCATTTACCAAGATGCAGGGACTGGGCAATGATTTTATCGTGCTCGACCTGGTTTCAAACAATATCAGCCTTTCTGCTGATCAGGTACGGCAATTGGCTGATCGCCATTTTGGTGTCGGCTTCGACCAGTTGTTACAGGTTGAACCCCCCAGTGGTCCGGAAGTAGATTTTGATTACCGTATTTTCAATGCCGACGGGAACGAAGTCGAACATTGTGGCAATGGCGCCCGATGCTTTGCCGTATTTGTACGTCAACGAGGGCTGACAGACAAAAACCCGATAAAAGTTAAAACACCAAATGGAATCCTGGAACTGAATATAAATGAGGACGGTCAGGTAACAGTCAACATGGGCGCACCACGTTTCAGGCCAGCGGAGATTCCTTTCAGTAACCCTGAACAGACCCTAACCTATTCTCGAACATTGCTTGAAAATGGCGAAGAAACTGACGTTGAATTTGCTGCGCTTTCAATGGGCAACCCTCATGCTGTCCTACAAGTTGAGGATATTGAAAACGCTGAGGTTGAAAGAATTGGCAAGTTGCTGGGGCACCATGCAGATTTTGCCGACGGTGTTAATGTCGGATTTATGCAAATTATCGACAGAAAAACCATAAAGCTGCGAGTGTTTGAGCGTGGTGCTGGCGAGACCTTAGCTTGTGGAACAGGTGCTTGTGCCGCGGTAGTTGTTGGTTGCGCCCGGGGACTATTAGATGATACCGTTTTGACAATATTGCAGGGCGGGGAATTGACGATCAACTGGCATCAAAATGGCAGCCCGGTATTAATGACCGGGCCGGCCAACACGGTATTTGAAGGGAGCATCGAAATATGAGTAAAAAGTCTGGCACCATGGAACAATTACCAGATGATTCCAATTCTGAACTTACCGCAGATCAGGTTGCCGGCTATCTTGAAACTCATCCGGATTTTTTTATCAACCAACAAGAGCTCCTGGCCGACCTTACATTACCTCATGAAAGTGGCGAAGCAATTTCATTAATGGAACGGCAAGTCAGAATTCTTCGTGACAGAGGGCTTGATGCTAAAATTAGGTTGAACACATTATTGAAAAATGCCAGGGACAATGATCAACTTTTTGAAGTTACACAAGAAATTGTACTGGCATTGTTACGCGCACGTGATGTGGCTGAAATAATTCAAATAGCTGAAGATAAACTGAGGTCCCAGGAAAATATCGATGCCTGTGAAATTATTCTGGTAGAGGACAAAATCAGCAATATTCCTGACAGCATCCGCTGCGAAACAGTAGCGGCATTAAAACAGGATTATACCGATGTGTTCCGGCTTAAGCGCACCTACTGCGGATTGCTGACAGACGAGCAATTAGACCACCTTTTCGGTAGCGGAATGACTAGCGTCAAGTCTACTGCCCTATGTCCGGTAATGATAAAAAACGAGGTATACGGATTGTTAGCCATAGGTAATCACCGGGAAAACTACTTTAATGTGAATCTAGACACATTGTTTCTGGATTTTATCGGCAATGTTGTTGGTGCTGTCTTGAGCAAGGAAATTGGTAACTCCTAACCAGCTTTCTCACCTCCTGTATCAGGCACTGCTATGACCGACATTAGTAGCCCAGAAAATGACCTTGCTGTTCCGCTGGTTTCAGTTATTTGCCGTACAACTAATCGAGTCCTCTTAGCTGAAGCCATCGCTTCAGTTGCCAATCAGACCTACCATCCGCTCGAATTAATCCTGGTTGATGCCACAGGAAAAGGTGTACGAGAAACTGGGCTCTCTTCCCAGGATATTCTAATCAGAACAGTAAATACTGGTGCTCCGTTAAAAAGAGCTCAAGCTGCAAATGCCGGTCTGGATATTGTCCAAGGCAAGTTTTGTATGTTTCTTGATGAGGACGACTGGATTGCAGCAGATCACATTTCCAATCTGGTCAGTTTTCTGCAAAACCAAAACGATGTAAGAGCGGCCTATAGCAGTACACAAATAGCCGAATTGAATGGAACTTTAGTAGACGCTTTTTTCGAGCATTCATTTGATCCAGTGCTACTCATGCGTGATAACTACATTCCTATACATGCAATGGTATTTGATACATCATTGATCAAAGAAGGTTGCAGATTCGATGAGTCATTCGAAAACTACGAAGACTGGGATTTCTGGATACAGCTATCCCGCCTGACAAAATTCCAACATATTGAAAAACTGACAGCATTTTACCGACAAGGTGGAGGATCAGATACTGCAATAACAGATAATCTACTGCGGTATACAGCTGATCATCCAGCAGGAAAAGCACGAGCTGAACTCTATGAGAAATGGCGTAATATATGGAGTGGTTATGATCTTAATCAGCTAATCGGTAGCCTGGCTGATAATGAAGAGCTGAATCGACTTGCTACGATTTTGAAAGACCGAGACACACGCATTGAGACACTGAACGATTCGAATAATAATTTAAGCCAGTCTAATAATAATTTGAGGCAAATGCTGTCTCAATCCAGCAACCAGGTTGATGAGTCTGAAGCCAAGTTGGCGCAGGCTGAGCGAGATTTTGCTGTTTCAAAATGGCATCAAGACCAACACATTCGAGAATTAAAATCGAGCCTTGAAAAAATCTACAGTTCGTTCTCCTGGCGCGCGATGAAACCCTATAGGCATTTTGAAAAACTGATAAATGGACTGATTCTTCATCCTGTTAAACGACGAATTCATTTCTTTCGCTACGGCTCTGAGTTGGCGCTATCTAATTCAACCACGAGCTCAAATTCAAACGGCCCGAAAACCCCACCGCCTTCTGAAATAGATCAAGAAGAGCTAAAGCTTAAGTACAGAAAAAACGCTGAAACAAACCTGACCAATTTTCTGCGAGAGAAACAAAAGCTTGCCTTTCCAACCACCGACAAACCAAAGGTTTCAATATTACTGGTTTTGTTTGATCAAGCCCCCCTCACATTATTGTGCCTGGAGTCCATAGCAAAGTTTGCTCCTGATCCTTACGAAGTGATTATTGTAGATAATGCGTCGGGGGATGAAACAAAGGAGTTGTTATCCAATATCTCTAACATCAGTCTCATCGAGAATAACGAAAACCTTGGCTTTGTTGCGGCAGTGAATCAAGGAATCTCCGAGTGCAGAAGCGAATTTACTCTGTTACTGAACAACGACGCACTGCTTCATATCCATTCCATTGCATCGGCATTAAATACCCTTGAGACTGTGCCAGATACCGGTGCAGTCGGTGGCCGAATTCTGTTGCTGGACGGGTCCTTACAGGAAGCTGGAAGCATAATATTTAATGACGGCAGTTGCCTTGGCTATGGTCGTCATCAAAACCCTGAAGATCCTGAATTCCTATTTCGACGACCGGTGGACTATTGTTCCGGCGCGTTCCTGCTGTTTGCTACAACCTTGTTTAGAGAAATGGGAGGATTCGACATTGATTATGCCCCCGCTTATTACGAGGACTCTGATTTCTGCGTACGATTACAAAAGTCAGGTCTAAATGTTGTTTACGATCCTGACGCGGTGATAACACATTATGAATTTGCCAGCTCCGGTGGCCAGAGTAAGGCCTCTGAGCTGCAGCGGAAACACAGGGAAATTTTTTCGCTGAAGCATAAGGAATTTTTACAGAATAAAAGCGCCCCGCTGGCAGAAAGTCTGTTAACTGCACGCTCTGCAAATCACTATAAAAATATTCTCATTATAGACGATCGAGTCCCTCACTCAAATTTAGGTTCCGGTTATCCCCGCTGCAAACAGATAATTACCATTCTGGCCAACAACAATCTAAATCTCTCATTGTACCCATTACAGTTTCCTAATGAGGAGTGGTATGACACTTATCAATCTGTTCCAAGAAATATTGAAGTTCTGCTTAACTATGGCATAACAAGACTTGAAGAATTTTTAATAAATCGCATCGAATTTTATGACTATATTATCGTGAGTCGTATCCACAATATGATCGCATTCAATCAGGCGATCAAGTCCATTCCAGAGTTGGTTACAAGAGTTAAGCTTATTTATGATGCTGAAGCTGTTACCGCGCCCAGGGATATTACTTATCGGGAACTGAACGGGGAGAAGGTTACCGAAGAAGAGAAGTACCGCCTGGTGGAAAAAGAAATCGCTATTGCAGAACTGGCTGATTCAATCATTTGCGTCTCTAACAAGGAAGCAAATTTATACAACTCCCATGGTTATAACAATACCCTGGTCCTGGGCCATAGCATTGATATAAATCCAACCCCAACGGAGTTTGAACAAAGAAAAAATTTATTGTTCGTTGGTGCCTTACGCGATGAAGACTCACCCAATGTTGATTCTTTACATTGGTTTATTAGGGAAGTTTTCCCGATTATAGTAAAAAAAGTGCCAGAAATTCAGCTCTTGATTATAGGCGACAACATTGCGCCTTCTTTGGCTGATTTAGAGGAAATAAATATTGTTTTTTTTGGACGATTGAATGACATCAACCAACATTACGATGCGTGTCGGCTATTTATCGCACCGACCCGATTCGCGGCTGGTATTCCTCACAAGGTTCATGAAGCGGCTTCTTTTGGAATTCCTTGTGTCACAACTACACTGTTAGCCGAACAGCTTGATTGGCAGGATGGTGAACAATTAATGGCTGCAGATAGCGCTGAAACATTTGCCGACAAATGCCTGGAGCTATACCATAATGAAGACCTTTGGCATTCAATACGAAACAATGCGCTTAAGTCGGTCAGCGATGACTGTTCCCCTGGTCAATTTCGCCGCCAATTACTGGCGCTGTTTGAATAGTACCTATTTTGCACTGACCACAATCAGAAGCCGCGCATCAATCTGAAAATGAGCTTCTGTAATAGACCTATTCTCAATCTCATTATAACGGTGAAGAAAACCAAACACCGTTTGACAGTTGTGAGTTGCGTACCATAACGCTTGCTAAACATTTCGGCTTGTGTAGCACAATCCTCTAGCAGCGGATTGGATCTGAAGCTCAATATTTCTCGGATTCGTGCACTGTTGGAATAATCTGGTTTTGGGTATTCTTTAGCGCCAAGAGTGTTGGTTTCATGTTGCCGGTAATCCACCAGAGGCCTGTCCAAAAAAACCAGCTTGCCAAACGCAGAACAAACCAGCGTCACCCACCAATCATGCATAATCGCCTCATCTGGAACCGGTAGTGAGCGCTTAGCCAGATTCTCGTTTACTAACACGGCACACCCGGTTACCAGGTTACTTACAAGCAAATTGTTAAAGCGGTTTCGTTTTGTTTTCAGTCCTTGATAGCGCACGAACGACTCTGAGATCAGCTGGCCGGTTTCTGATACAACCTGTAAGTCACTATGGACCAGTATTGGAATTTTCGCATTTGTTGATTCGGCTTCAAGCATAGCCTTGAATTGAACCGAAATCTTGTCTTCAAGCCAGATATCATCTTGATCACAAAAAAGCATATAAGCCTGTTGCAGACCAAGTTCCTTTTTATGATCAAGTACGTATCGCATCAGCAGGGAAAAGCTGCCACCAGCACCAAGATTTTTTCCACCACTGTCTAAAAAATGTATAAATTCGGGGTATTTAGCAAGGTAGGATTGGATAATCTGGACTGTTCCGTCGGTAGAGCAATCATCCCTGAGTACAATGATATAATTTTGATAACTTTGACCAAGTAGTGAATCCAGTTGTTCTGCCAGGTATTTTTCACCATTAAAGGTCGGTAAAAGAATAGCTACTTTGAGTTGAGTTTCCATTAGGTTTTCAATTGAGACTGCGAGCATCACGAATTCCCGACCAAACATTTTCCCAGTACTGCTTTCGCTCACTGGAAGATAATAAAAGCCAGCTGATTTTCACCAAGAAGCGAACACTGTCTCGAACTCTCCAGCCCCACGGACTGTATGAGGTGTGGTACAGATGAACCCTATTTCGGCTGGAATAATAAGTCCGTGTAGGATTATGCTGTGCCATTATCCCTCTGCGTACAAGGGGGTTAGCGCTTCTTTCACCAATAGCGTGATACAACACAGCCTGATCAGTTCCCACTAGCTCATACCCCATTGACCTGGCCCTGAAACACCACTCAAGATCAACATTATCAATAAAGTAGCTAGCTTTCATAAGTCCAATTTCAGCGAGATTTGACAAGGCCAGCAAAGTTCCGGAGGTAATAAGAAAGTCTGTTTGATAATGCTGTTTGCTACCGCAAAAAAGTCTGTCGGAGCGCAAAATAAGTCGGCTAAATAATTTGAACTTGGTCTGCCGTTTAGTTTGTGGATTAATTATACGAGGACCTAATGCGGCTACGTCCAGTACAGAGAGCCCGGACACTTCCGAATACGCAGACAACATTCTTTTTACATACAAATCACATAGGCGGCTATCCTGGTCGAAAAGGAAGGCAAATTTGTACTCTCTTGCGATTGCATCTTTAAGACCAATATTAAGCGCTTCGGCTAGACCGACATTTTCTGGCAAACTGAATAACATCTTGCAACGTGGATAAACCCTGATCGATTCCTTGAATTGGCCTATTTTTCCCGAACCATTATCAACGACAACAAAATCTGTTTCTTTGTTCAACTGCCCCAACAGCTTTAACAAGGCGCCAACATCCGGGTTGAACGTCACGACTATGGCACAGCTTGTGTTTGCAGAAGTGTTTTCCATATTCGCAGTTTCCTCATCCCCCTTGCCGGGCAGCCTAGCTTGTCGGGTTTGCTGATGGATCGCCAGGAACTTCCGGTGAAAAGGTTAGAGACTCCGGTTTAAACAGAAACTGAATAAAATAATAAATTATTGAACTCACACCCAAAAATAAACCAACTATTACTCCAGCATCTACTATTCCCCGCCAAGGTTGAGGCATAAATCGAATAGTCAGAACAAAAAATATAATCATGGCGGTCAAGGAAACGGAAGTCATGATGCGCTTAGGTGTAGCATAGATGAATCCCATACAAAAAAGCGTAGCCAGTATTGTGGTAACAAGTTGGGGATTTTGCAGAAGGTAGTTAGCTCGCACCACTACTCTTGGAGAGAAGCTCTTATGAAATCCTTTATATCCTTCGGCGTAAGCCAGATAACTTACACTTATAGCTAGCACGCCCCACTGTATCAGATTGAGAGGGAGAGTAGTCAGTTCAAACGCCATTGGTGCTAATCGAACTATAGCAAAAACCAGCATAGTTAAAACGCCGCCTAAGCCCCAACCAAATCCCAGTAATCCCACAGCTTTTCCATCCAATATTCTTACAGATAGTCATTATAACGGGTTAGTGGAATATGCCCAAAAACAAATGGTGGAGACGATTCGGACAGCTCTGAGTTAATCGATTCCTTCACCAAAGTGAGCTATTATCGAGGCTGACGGGATCTGTCATTTTCAACTACCTCTCAAGTCAACAGGCATGGAAATATGAGCTACAAGCTGGGCATTGTCATGGACCCAATAGAATCAATCAATGTCAAGAAGGACACCAGTTTAGCGATGCTGTTGGCTGCTCAGGAAAGAAATTGGGAAATCCAGTACATGTTACAGACAGATTTGTTCATGGAAGATGGCATCAGCAAGGGCATAATGCGCCGCCTAACAGTTAGCGATGATCAAGATGACTGGTATACCTTGGGTGAGCCTGTGGACCAGCCATTGTCCGAACTGGAAGTCATCTTGATGCGCAAGGACCCTCCGTTCGATAATCATTACATCTATTCCACTTATCTGCTTGAGCAAGCCCAGAGTAGCGGTACGTTGATAGTAAATAACCCCCGAAGTCTCAGGGATTGTAATGAAAAATTGTTCGCAACGGAGTTTCCTCAATGTTGCCCGCCCTTTCTGGTTTCCTGCAATGCCGACAAATTACGTACGTTTCACCAGAAGCACGCCGACGTCATATTCAAGCCCCTCGATGGAATGGGAGGAACCGCCATTTTTCGCCTGAAACAAAATGACCCCAACGTAAACGTCATTATTGAGACCATAACCGAAGGAGGGGAAACCCAGATCATGGCTCAAAAGTTTATCCCAGCGATCGACAAAGGGGATAAGCGTATTTTACTCATCGACGGCACACCGGTTCCCTATGCTCTGGCCAGGGTGCCTGCAGTGGGGGAAACACGGGGAAATCTGGCGGCCGGAGGCAGCGGAATCGCCCAGGAACTCAGTGAAAGAGATCGTTGGATTTGTGAACAAGTTGGCCCCGTTGTGAAACAAAAAGGTTTACTCTTTGTCGGGCTGGATGTTATAGGCGATTACCTGACCGAAATTAACGTCACTAGCCCAACCTGTGTCAGGGAAATCAACAAAGCCTACAACCTAGATATTGCAGGTGATTTAATGGATTGTATCGCTGGCAAGCTAAGGACAATAAGCGGATAGGCGATTGATGGCTATGTCGGACATTGAACACACCAATGAGCGCTTTGTATTTACCGTATTTCTATCAACTTGCGTTCATGCCATGGTAATACTTGGAGCCGGTTTTACCTATTTCGGGGAGCCGACTACTGCGCCTACTATGGAAATTACCCTGGCACAATACAGTAGTGATGTCGCACCCGATGATGCAGATTTTCTTGCTCAGGAAAATCAAACCGGCAGCGGCACATTAGATGAAAAAGCAGCACCCAGCACACCCTTTAAATCCGACTTCAATGAAAATGTTATTCAGGAAGTCTCAACAATTCAACAAACCCTTGCAGCCAGTCATATAAGCGAAAATAATCTATCGGTATTAACTGCAGCGTTGTCTGAAGATCGAATTGACCAGGAGCTGGAAGAAGATGATCTGGAAAACAATGAACCGGATTCAGACATAGCAACGCCGGAAAACTTAAGTATTGCAATTGCTAGCTTGCAAGCCCAGCTGGACTTAAAACGACAGGCTTACGCTAAGAAGCCGAGAAAATATACCATTTCCTCGGCATCAACACAGAAGAGCCACGATGCACTTTATCTGGATAGCTGGAGAAAGCGCATTGAATCTGTTGGCAATCTTAATTACCCTACCAGTGCCCGTCGACTACAGATTTACGGAAGTTTACGACTGCTGGTTTCAATTTTGCCGGATGGGACGCTGCATGATGTCCAGATTTTGGAATCATCGAAGAGTCGAGTCCTTGATCAGGCGGCCATTGATATAGTAAATATGGCTGCTCCGTTCGAACCTTTTCCAATGGAGTTACGCGGTGATGTGGATATTTTGGAAATAATTCGCACCTGGCGCTTTCACGAAGGCTCCTCATTTACCAGCGACTAGTTGTCGGCAATTTTTATTTTAGGGCCGTTGCAGCTTTGCAGGTTAAACTGGCAGACTGCCCACAAGATCCCAGGTTTTCAATTCGATGACCAATGAAAAATTTCAGAACTACCTCGAGGACCAGCTGTTGATTGCAATGCCTCAGCTGAGGGATCCCTATTTTGCCAATACCGTTACTTACCTGTGGAAACACAGCGATGAAGGCGCTTTGGGTGTTGTAATCAATAAGCCCCTGAAAACCAGCTTAGCCGATATTTTTGGTGAGCTTGGTATTACATGCTCCATTGACGAGGCACCATTCAAACAACGTAAAGTGTTGGCAGGCGGCCCGGTAGAAAGAGAAAAAGGATTTATTATTCATGATTCCAGCAAAACCTGGAATGCTTCGATAAAGATATCCGACGGTATAAATATATCTACTTCCCGGGAATTGCTTCAAGATATTGCCGATGGTAAAGGGCCTGACCGATATTTCGTTGTATTAGGGTGTGCTGGATGGGACGCAGGTCAACTCGAACAGGAAATAAGCGCAAACGCGTGGTTAACCGCGCCTGCCACTTCCGAGTTAATATTCTCGGAAGATTATGACAACAAGGCGGATTCAGCCGCTGCCCAGTTTGGAGTCAACCTTACACAATTGCCACCCGACGCCGGCCACGCTTAGGGAATCAGGCAAACATCTGCTGACCATGGCGCTAGAATCCTTTCCAGCTAATAGATCATCTCTCCTGACCGCATTAGGGTTCGACTTTGGTACCAGCCGAATTGGTGTTGCTCACGGTCAAAGCCTTACCGGTACAGCAGAAGCATTGCCACTATTAAAAGCACAGGATGGGATACCTGACTGGGCTGAAGTCGGAAGACTGATAGAACTCTGGCAACCCAAAGTGCTGGTGATCGGTCTTCCCTACAATATGGATGGTAGCGAAAGCGAATTGCTTACTCGGGCAAGCAAATTCGGCAATAGACTACACGGTCGTTTTCATCTGCCCTGTTATGGAATTGATGAAAGACTATCTACCGTTGCTGCCAAAGAATTAGCGGGTAGGAAAGTTGACAAGCCGGTGGATAGTGTAGCGGCTCAACTGATACTGGAGAGCTGGTTTGCCGAGCTCGGAAAGCTCTGAACTAAGAGAAATAAGAAAGTCGGGTCAGAAATCGTCTGGCATTTTGGCTTTGGCCCGAGCATCTTCACGAGTAACCATCCCCTTGGCCAACAAATCCCTCAGACACTGATCCAGAGTCTGCATACCTACGGAAGCACCAGTCTGGATCGACGAATACATCTGAGCAACCTTGTCTTCACGAATCAGGTTTCTGATAGCGGGGGTTCCAATCATAATCTCATGGGCCGCCACCCGGCCGCCACCGGGTCTTTTCAGCAATGTTTGGGATATTACTGCCTGAAGTGATTCCGATAACATGGAGCGCACCATATCTTTTTCCGCTGCCGGGAATACGTCGATAACACGGTCTATAGTCTTTGCTGCGGATGTTGTATGCAAGGTGGCGAATACGAGGTGGCCAGTTTCCGCGGCAGTCAGAGCCAATCGAATAGTTTCCAGATCGCGTAATTCACCAACCAGGATTATGTCCGGGTCCTCACGCAGTGCCGAGCGTAGCGCTTGATTGAACCCTAGTGTATCTCGATGCACTTCACGCTGGTTGATCAGACATTTTTTGCTTTGGTGCACAAATTCGATTGGATCCTCAATGGTAAGAATATGCTCGTACCTTTCGGAGTTCACGTAATCTATCATGGCTGCCAGGGTGGTACTTTTACCAGAGCCTGTCGGGCCTGTCACTACTACCAACCCCCGAGGTACATTGGCGATCTTGCGAAATATATCGCCCATACCAAGCTCTTCCATAGTAAGAACCTTGGAAGGAATTGTTCTGAAAACGGCAGCCGCTCCCCGATTCTGATTGAAGGCGTTGACCCTGAATCGAGCCAGATTCGGAATCTCGAACGAAAAGTCAATCTCCAGGAATTCCTCATAGCCCTTACGCTGCTTGTCATTCATGATTTCATAGACCAAGTTATAAACTTCCTTGTGGTCCATCTCGGGTACGTTTATGCGACGTATATCCCCATCAACGCGAATTAAGGGCGGCATACCCGCTGTGACGTGTAAGTCTGAAGCGCCCTGTTTGACGCTAAATGTTAATAGTTCTGTAATGTCCATCGTTTATACCTGTCTTCTTTGGTGACACTGATGTCCTTGGTCAAAACCAGCATGATCAACGTATACTGGAGAACCTTTGGTTAATTCTATAGCCACTGAGAGGATCTCAAAGCTTTCAATGGTTATCGTCCAGACAGTGAAAATGAACAGAATAGCAAAAAATATTGACAAAATTTTTGAACAGATCCACGTATTTGAAAAAAGATACAATTGCCGACAAGGAGCCATAACCTTGCTGGCTGTAAGCAAGAAACAAGCAGTTGATAAGATATTTATGGCCCACGAGGCAGGTATTTGCCATTTTGGTGAAAATTATTTGAGTGAAGCCGAAAGTAAAATCCTTCAGTTAAGCGATTTAGCTATTAACTGGCATTTCGTCGGACCAATACAATCTAATAAAACCCGGGCGATAGCCAAGCTATTTCAATGGGTGCACAGTGTAGACAGGATTAAGGTTGCCCAGCGCCTCAGCAACCAGCGTGGGAACTTGCTTCCTCCTCTTAACGTGTGCGTCCAGGTTAACTTGTCTAACGAAGACACCAAGTCAGGCGCCTCCATTGAAGACACAGAGAAGCTTTGTAAGAAGATTGCTACTTTACCCAATCTGCAATTGCGCGGGTTGATGGCAATTCCCGCTCCCAGTGATGATTTTACCAAGCAAAGAATGGATTTTCGAAAACTTGCTTCATTGTTTAATCAGTTATCCCCGGATTTTACTCACTTCGATACCTTGTCCATGGGTATGAGCGGTGATTTTGAAGCCGCGATTGCAGAAGGCTCCACTATGATCAGAATAGGTACTGCCCTGTTCGGTCCCAGGATATAAATCTATTGCATAAATAAGATAGAATACGGCCTACTTGTCACCATTTTCTGGATTTCCAAGTGAGCTTGAAAGAACACAGTATAGGTTTTGTCGGTGCCGGCAACATGGCAAACAGTCTCATCAGGGGACTTCTGGCAAAGGGGGTATCGCCACAGAACTTGATAGCGGCGGACATTGAACCTGGCAAACTCGAAACACTTAAGACTGAGTGCGGTATTCAAACTGCAGATTCTCTGGAAATCGCAGCCAGTGTAGATGTGCTGGTAATGGCAGTAAAACCTCAGCACATGGCAAGTGCCTGTCAGCAATTATCCTCGTCACTGCAACCTCAAAGTCTGGTAATTTCCATTGCCGCAGGCATTACTATCGCGCACCTGCAGGACTGGTTAGGACAGGGCCTGGCATTGGTTCGCTGCATGCCGAATACACCGGCACTGATTGGCAAAGGTGCAACTGGATTGTATGCCAATAAGCACGTTAGCGTTGAGCAGAAACAATTAGCAGAAGAACTACTCACAGCGGTCGGGCTGGCACTTTGGCTTGATAACGAAGACGGCATAGATACGGTAACTGCATTATCCGGTAGTGGTCCGGCTTACTTTTTTCTGCTAATGGAAGCTTTGGAGGAAACGGCTGTAAGTATGGGGCTGGATGCCGATACTGCAAAGAAACTTACCTATCAGACAGCAGTCGGGGCGGCTGAACTGGCAGTGAGCAGCAATTCAAGCATAGCCGAACTCAGACGCCAGGTGACCTCTCCTGGTGGTACTACAGAAAAGGCCATGCAGCAATTTGAATCCGGTGGTTTTCGAAATCTAGTCAGGCAGGCACTTTTAGCGGCACAAAACAGATCGCGGGAACTGGCTGAGGAATTTGGTAAAGCAGAGACATAAATCCCTGGTATTTATGAAATCTCTGATCAATGTAGGGATTGGAAATGGAAGTATTTGAAAATTCAGCAACGCTTTTGGTGAGCGCATTGGGTGGTCTATATCTGTTAGCGGTATTGCTACGTTTTCTATTGCAGGTGGCAAAGGCTGATTTTTACAATCCCGTTTCCCAGGCGGTATTTAAAGTCACTAACCCAGTGGTTAGGATGATCAGACCCTTTGTGCCAGGATACAAAGGAATAGATTTTTCCACCTTGTTGCTAGCCGTAATTATTCAGTTTGTTCTCATCTATACACTTATATACCTGAACCAGGAGTATCGAATGCCTGCATTAGGGCGCATATTAACCTGGGCAGTGGGGGGCGTGATTTTATTTATTATTAATATTTATTATTATGCAATTATTGCAGCTATTGTCATGTCGTTTATTATGATGTTTTCCGGTACTGTGAATCCTCATCCTGTACTTAGATTGATCTGGCAATTGACTGACCCGGTAATGGCACCGGTCAGGAAAGTGCTTCCGACAATGGGAGGGATGGACTTTTCGCCTATAATCATTTTTATCGCGATTCAGATCTTGAGTGGAATCCTAAGGCAGACATTTGGAATAAACAGCGTTGTTGCCATATTTGTAGTTGGAGTGTAGGTAACAGCACGTAGCCGCATGTTCTATCAGTGGAATAATAGGGAACTGATTCTAAACTGTCGCATTCAACCAAAAGCCAACAAGGACTGCTTTGCCGGGATCAAGGATGAATACCTGAAAATTTGTATCACAGCACCGCCTGTTGATGGTAAAGCCAACAAACATCTGATTAAATTCTTATCAAAGCAGTTCAAAGCGCCGCAGAACAATATCAGGATATTACTTGGTCAAAATAGTCGAGACAAACGCATTCGCATTACTGCTCCTAAACAGTTACCACCTGAGCTAAAAATTACTGACTGTAACTAATTATGCCAGCAATAATTCCACCAGATTCGGTTGGGCTGGTCCAACCCGAACTTCACCACTTTGATGAGCCCCTGACTCTTCGAAGCGGCAAAGTATTGCCTGCTTATGACTTGATGGTAGAGACTTATGGTGAGCTCAACGAAGACAAAAACAATGGCATTTTGATTTGCCACGCCTTAAGTGGTGATCATCATGCCGCTGGCTATAACAGTATGGAAGACAGTAAACCGGGCTGGTGGAACGAATGTATTGGCCCCGGAAAACCGATAGATACCGACCTGTTTTATGTTGTCTCAATAAACAACTTAGGTGGCTGTGGCGGTAGCACCGGGCCATGTTCAACCAATCCTGAAACTGGTAAATATTTTGGCCCGGATTTCCCCATAGTGACAGTCAGGGACTGGGTCAAAAGCCAGCGGCGACTAACCGATCGGCTTGGCATCGATAAATGGGCTGCGGTAATCGGAGGAAGCCTCGGTGGAATGCAGGTACTAAGGTGGGCAATCAGTTATCCGGAGCGCCTTAATCATGCTATTGCCATCGCATCAGCACCAAAACTGTCAGCGCAAAATATCGCTTTTAATGAAGTCGCTCGGCAGTCCATAACCAGCGACCCCAACTTCCATGCGGGGCGCTACCTGGAACACAATACATCACCCAAGAAGGGTCTGACCCTGGCCAGGATGGTCGGTCACATTACTTACCTTTCAGAGAGTGCATTTCGCAGCAAGTTTGGTAAAGAGGCGGAAGAAGCTGGAACTGAAAGCAGTAATTTTGGCCGAGACTTACGCACTGGAGAATTGAGCTTTGGTTTTAACATCGACTTCCAAGTGGAAAGCTATTTGCATTTTCAGGGAGAGCGTTTTTCGGAAAACTTCGATGCCAATACCTATATGTTGATGACCAAGGCGCTGGACTATTTTGATCCGTCGGTTGACTATGAAGGAGACCTGAGCAAGGCGTTTGCCCATAGTGATTGCAAATTCTTTCTCATGTCATTTACTTCTGACTGGCGTTTTCCGCCGGAAAGGTCCCGTGAGTTAGTTGAGAATTTACTTCGAACCAATCGCGAAGTCAGTTACATCGAAATTGAAGCGGACCAGGGACATGATGCATTTCTTTTACCCATTCCCCGGTATATCGATGCCTTCAGGAATTACCTGAAGAAAGTTCACGAAGAGTTAAGCGCATGAGACCTGATCTGGAAATCATACAGCACTGGATTGCTTCCGAAAGCAGGGTCCTGGATCTCGGTTGTGGTGATGGCAGCCTGTTGCAGTATTTGAAACAGACCAAGAATGTGTCCGATATTGGATTGGAAATCGACCCGGAAAATATTAATGAGTGTTTGTCCAGGGGCGTAAATGTAATTGAACAAAACATCGATCACGGCCTGGCTAACTTCCAATCTGATAGTTTTGATACTGTGCTGTTAACACAAACACTACAGGCTTTGAGTAATCCCGATTTACTGATCGACGAAATGTTGCGGATTGGCAAGAACGGAATTGTTACTTTCCCAAACTTTGGCAATTGGAAATCACGTCTATACCTGTTAAGTCGAGGCCGTATGCCGGTATCCAAATTCATGCCCTACCAGTGGTATAACACGCCAAATATTCATTTTTGTACAGTGAGGGATTTTGACAATCTTTGTCTTGAAAAGAATATAAAGGTGCTTACTCGCACAGTTGTGGACAACAGCCATAAGGGTGCCTGGTATATTAATGCATGGCCCAATTGGCTTGGCGAAATAGCTATTTATCATCTCACTCGAAATTAGGCTAACCTTTAGTAGGTTTGGTGCCTCCAGGTGATCTGAATAAGGTGTCTGTCATACCATGCAAGATATCGTTCTAGCCAGCGACAATGCTGGTAAATTAAGGGAGCTTCAGGAAACCCTGGGGAGTGGCGAACTGCGATTTATTCCCCAGTCTCAACTGGCTGTGCCCGAAGTTGCGGAAACCGGGCTCAGCTTCGTTGAAAACGCCTTGATTAAAGCCAGGCATGCTTGCGAATTTACTGGCAAGGCCGCAATAGCAGACGACTCGGGTATAGTAGTTGATGCACTCAACGGTGAGCCGGGAATTTATTCGGCCCGTTATGCCGGAATAGATTCGCCTGACAGTGATAAAGCTAACAATGCCAAGCTTTTACGGGAGCTGAAAGGTGTTCCTGAACAGCAAAGGACTGCCAGATTTCAATGCGTTATAGTTTATATGCGCCAACCAAGAGATCCTATGCCGCTTATTTGTCAAGGCACCTGGGAAGGCCGTATCCTATTTGAAGAATCCGGATCCAATGGTTTCGGCTATGACCCATTGTTCCATGTACCTACACACAACTGCGCCTCTGCTGATCTAGAACCGGAGGTTAAAAATCAATTAAGTCACCGAGGCCAGGCTATCCGCCAACTCTTACAATGCTGGAACTCCCACCGCTAAGCCTGTATATCCACGTCCCCTGGTGCATTAAAAAATGCCCCTATTGTGATTTCAATTCACATGAAATCAGTGACTCAATGAATGAGGAAAAATACCTGGCTGCTTTGCTTGAAGATTTTTCGGCAGACTCTATCTATATCCAAGACAGAAAAATTCACTCAGTTTTTATTGGCGGAGGCACGCCCAGTTTGATGTCGGGTGGGTTTTACAAGAAGTTGTTTTCTGGGCTTGAAGAGGTTGCTGACTTTGAGACAGGATACGAATCTACCCTAGAGGCAAATCCGGGAACAGCAGATGCCTGCCGATTCGCAGAATACCGTGAAGCCGGGATTAACCGCCTTTCCATCGGCATTCAAAGTTTTAATGACCAGGCACTGTTGGCGCTTGGAAGAATTCACGATAGCACCCAGGCAAGGCATGCCATTGATGTCTGCCGAAATGCAAATTTCGACAATTTCAATCTTGATCTTATGTACGCCCTACCCTCTCAGAGCGTAGAAGAGGCGCTACTGGATTTGAAAACTGCAATTGAATTTCAGCCTGCTCACTTATCCTGGTATCAGCTAACGGTGGAGCCTAATACTGTTTTTTACAGTAAGCCACCTAGCCTTCCCGAGGAAGAAACTGTTATGACCATGCAGTTACAAGGTTTAAAACTTCTTAACGAAGCAGGTCTAGAGCGCTACGAAACATCCGCTTATGCCAAACCGGGAAAGCAATCAAAACACAATCTTAATTACTGGTTGTTTGGTGATTACCTTGGAATTGGTGCAGGTGCACATGGAAAAATTTCACTCCCAGACAAAGACAGAATAGTGAGAACCCGGAAAGTAAAACAACCAGAAAACTACCTTGCCAAAGAAGGTAACTATATTGCCGAACAGTCCGCCATTGAGAGCGACGACTTAAATGTAGAATTTATGATGAATGCACTCCGACTCACCGATGGCTTTGACAGCGGATTATTTCAAAGTCGAACGGGTAATTCTTTTAGTGATATTGGAAAAAAGATAAGATACCTTGAATCAGAAGGTCTTCTGCAAGAATATGATGGGCGGATAAAACCTTCACAAAAGGGTCAGTTATTCCTTAATAACTTGCTGGAGGAGTTCCTCTAAATGGAAGCTCTGTATAAACAACGCTGCGAAATATGCCGAGTGGGATCTCCGTTGGTTAGCGACGAAGATGCGCTCAACTTGCTTAATGAGATTCCCAATTGGCGTAAAGAATCCCAGGGGGGTGTTGAAAAACTAATTAGGGAATTTCATTTTGCCGGGTTCAAAGATGGGGTTGAATTTGCTGGCAAACTTGCCAGCATCGCTGACCAGGAACAGCATCACCCTGCAATATTAACTGAATGGGGTAAAGTTACAGTCTATTGGTGGACTCATACGATTAAGGGCTTGCACTTGAACGATTTCATCATGGCTGCAAAGACAGACATGATTGCCAAAACGTCGAGTCAACCCTGAATTATCCCAGCTTCACTTTTATCCAAATTAGGCTACCGGTCATAAACAATGTCTGCGCATTTCCCCGACTTTATTTCCAATCTCGACAACCTGGTTAAATTGCCCAGTGTAAGTTCTGCCAATCATTCAATCGACATGAGTAATTCTAAGGTAATTGAATACCTGGCGACTTGTTTTGAAGACTTGGGTTTTTCCTGCGAATTGATAAACAGTCCTTCTTCGTCTGGAAATTTAAAAACCAATTTGGTAGCTACCCGCGGCGAAGGTGGTGGTGGTTTAGTTCTGTCAGGTCATACGGATACTGTACCTTTAGATGAAGATCTCTGGTCAGTTAATCCCTTTAGCCTTACCGAAAAAGACAACCGATTGTATGGCCTGGGCAGCACCGATATGAAGGGCTTTTTCCCGGTAGTCATGGAAGCCGTAAAATCGATCGGGGATGCTGAGCTTAAGCAGCCGCTTATAATACTGGCCACAGCGGATGAGGAAACTTCGATGCAGGGTGCCCGCACCATTGCCGAGACGGGTGCCTTACAAGGAAGATTTGCAGTTATCGGTGAGCCAACTGGCCTGGTACCAGTAAAAGCACACAAGGGAATAATGATGGAGTCCATCAGGCTGCAAGGGAAAAGCGGTCATTCATCAGACCCTTCGTTGGGTATAAACGCTTTGGAAGCGATGCATGCTGTAATCACTGATCTGTTGTTATTCCGCAAAGAATTGCAGCACAAATACCGAAATGATTTATTCAAAATTGAATACCCGACTCTCAACTTAGGTTGTATTCACGGTGGCGACAATCCCAACCGGATATGTGGCCACTGCGAACTGGAAATTGATGTCAGGTTAATGCCGGGTATGGTTATAGAAGAAATTAGAGAACTAATTAGAAAAAGGGTAGAGCAGGTAACCAAGCCGTTGGGAATCGAATTCGAAATTGTGCCACTGTTTCCTGGCGTACCAGCCTTTCTGGCAGATACCGACAGCGAGATTTTACGCATGACAGAATCAATGACCGGCCAGGCTGGGATCAGCGTGGCTTTCAGTACCGAAGCACCCCACCTGCAAAAGCTGGGCATGGACACTATCATCTTTGGACCCGGTAATATTGATCAAGCCCATCAGCCCGATGAATACATGTCACTGGAAATGGTTAAACCCGGTATTGGCTATTTGACGCAAATTATTGAAAATGCCTGCTTGTAGCCGTTTATACCCTATAGATGAAACAATAAACGCTGAGCAATGGACCATATAACTTTTGCAATTTTCAAGGTAAAGTTGCTCACACGCTCAGGAGGAAACTCTGATTATGCGGTTAACATTATGAAAAGAATCTTAATTACACTGTTTGTTTCTTTTGTCAGTGGTGCGCTCCTGGCTCAACCCATTCCGCAGTATAAAGTTGACCCAACCTGGCCAGATATCCCCCTGGGAGACCATTGGCTTACTGGCGGCCTGGGTGGCCTGTGTATTGATAGCCGTGATCATATTTATCTACTTAACAGACAAAATGTTGTAGTGGACGACCTGGATGGTGCCAGACTTGCTCCACCGATAATTGAATTGAATCCACAAGGAGCTGTGGTGCAAGGTTGGGGAGATCCTGAACAGCTTGGCGGCCGGCTGCACGATTGTCATGTGGATGCCAGTGACGGCATCTGGATTGTGGCCGCTGCAACAGGAATAATACAGAAATTCTCACTGGACGGAGCCGAACTTCTACAGCAAATTGGGCAAAGCGGTCAGTTCGATTCTTCTGACGGGACTCGACAGGGGCAACCGCTTAATTCAGATTCCGCTCAATTCTTTTTGCCTGGGGCAGTGGACGTTGATTCGGTGAACGGCGACATCTATGTTGCTGATGGCGAGTTGCCAGGAGGCAATGCCCGTATCATTGTACTGACCAGAGAGGGTCAGTTCCTGCGGCAATGGCCATTGCATCGCGCAACTGATGAAACCGAAATCGCCGAATTACCCCATTGTTTGAGACTCTCCAACGACGGCATGGTGTATGTTTGCGATCGCAGTGCTGACCGAATTCAAGTGTTCAGTAAACAGGGTACATTTATCCGAAATATCGATGTAGGATTCGTGCCACTCTCATCACCGGTAGATCGACCCAGTGGGGCAAGAGGCACGGCTGTGGTTCTGGATTTTTCCCGCGATCCTGAACAACGTTATCTATACTCAATAAATCAAAACAGCGTCATGGTGGATATCATTGATCGTCAAAGTGGCGAACTGGTTTCTAGTTTTGGTGCAGGCCCTGGACGTTATCCTGGTCAATTTACATTACCCCACGGTATCGCCGTGGATTCATTCGGAAATGTATTTATAGCTGAACAGGAAGGAAGGCGAATACAAAAATTTATTTTGCAAAATCCGTAGACGACTATTTGACAAAAGTAGAATCCACGCCGTTCACTTTACAAATCCCTAGTAGAGGCCACGAATAGTTTGAAATTAACTTTCAACCGCAACGAAGTAATTTACCGGGGAATACTGATCCTGAATAGTCTTTCTGCTCTGTTACATTGTGAATTTCGAGGTTGGCTAATGCAGGAAGATAGTAAAGAGTTCATCCCCGCAAGCAAGGGTGTCGATAGCGTCTATGAAAAATGACATTTCTCAATACATTGAATGGTTTCGCTATTCATCGGCCTATATTAATGCGCATCGAAACAAGGTGTTTGTCATTTTGCTTACCGGTGAGGCACTTGCCGATGAGAACTTTCCCAATATTGTCTATGACATAAATCTACTTAACAGCCTTGGTGTGAAACTGGTTCTGGTACACGGAGCGCGACCCCAGATATCGGCCGCCCTATTGAAAGAAAAAATAGACTCAACGTTCCACAATGACTTACGACTAACCGATTCAGCCAGCCTTGAAGTGATCAAACAAACCGTGGGGAAACTAAGCATCGACATTGAGGCTCTTTTTTCACTTGGCTTAGTCAATTCGCCTATGCACAAGGCGGATATCAAATTGTGCCGGGGTAATTTCATTACCGCCAAGCCCTACGGTATCCACCAAGGCATCGATTTCTGCAATACTGGCCTGGTTAGAAAAGTACAAAAGCAATTGATTGAGCAACAACTGGCACACGGGAATATTGTACTTTTATCAAACCT
>Ga0114950_10000534_pt1 | contig 26319 bp, 32 predicted proteins | sample N075metaG_FD_83503 | JGI IMG/M metagenome (GOLD analysis project Ga0114950, IMG submission 83503) | Deep subsurface microbial communities from Kermadec Trench to uncover new lineages of life (NeLLi) - N075 metaG | ecosystem: Environmental > Aquatic > Marine > Ocean trench > Sediment | place... | reverse complement strand
CCGGAACTGACTGCAGTGCTTGATCAAACCGATCATACGTTTACGGAAAACGCCTACTACAGTTAGCCGCAGATTAAATCCCTCAGCAGATCACGCAGCCTGCTTACAAAGCACCGAATTCAAATCGGTCAGCATCTCCACAGTCTCATCCCAGCCGATACAGGCGTCGGTAATCGACACGCCGTATTCCAAACCTTGCGGATTATTCATGCTTTGCTTGCCCGGTCGCAGATTGCTTTCAATCATCACACCGGTAATTGATTGGTTGCCGGCAAGAATGTGATCCTGGACGGCTCGCAGTACCTTGCCTTGTTGGGTGTGATCTTTATTCGAGTTGGCATGGGAGCAATCAATCATGATCGAGGGCGTGTGTGCCAATGCGGACAGCGCTTGTTCGGTGGCGGCGATGCTCGCAGCATCATAGTTCGGGCCGTTTGAACCACCGCGCAGAACCACATGAGCGTAGGGGTTGCCGCGGGTGTGAATGACGCTGACTTGTCCGTCCGGGCTGATACCCAGAAAGCGATGCGGGCTGGTGGCGGATTGCAGCGCGTTTATCGCCACATCCAGCGATCCATCTGTACCGTTCTTGAAGCCTACCGCACAGCTTAAGCCCGATGCCATTTCCCGGTGGGTTTGAGACTCTGTGGTGCGTGCACCTATCGCCGACCATGAAATTAAATCCTGCATGTATTGCGGGGTAATGGGATCAAGCGCTTCTGTCGCGATCGGCAAGCCAAGGATAGAAATGTCGATCAACAACTGCCGGGCGATTTCCAGGCCCTTGGCAACCTGGAAACTATCGTCCAGGTACGGATCGTTTATGAGGCCCTTCCAGCCTACTGTGCTGCGCGGCTTTTCGAAGTAGGCGCGCATCACCAGGTACAGATTTTTGCTCACTGAAGGTGCCAGCTCAGCCAGGCGCCGGGCGTATTCGAGGGCACCCTCGGTGTCGTGGATGGAGCAGGGTCCGACCACCACCAGCAGGCGAGGGTCCTTCCGGGTGACAATGTCACGCACGGTCTGACGTGATTCGTTGACCGCCTCACGCACGTCTTCTGCGATGGGCAGGCGTCTCTTAAGATGTTCGGGTGTCATAAGCACTTCATGCTTCTCCACGTTCAGATTCTCTAATTGCATCGTTGTCTCCCTGTCTTAAGTAAACGAAAGTTCCGGCCAAACGAAAAAACCCCGTTAGGCTTGCTGCCTGACGGGGTTTCCCTTTGAAGGCAGCTCACTGCCCTCGCTTGTTAAATTGAAGGCCGGTCTTAGTCTACGAAATAGCTAAAAAAGCCTTGCCAGCAAAAACTATCGCACACAGCGCTGCTGCCTGGTGCAGACAGGTTTAATGTTGGTGTTTTGCTGTTTGAATTCTTCATCGCTGGCGGATACTAACGCGCTGTGACCAAAATGCAATCGCGCCCGTACATTTAATTTAGGGTCTGCAGATGGTATGGGTTGCACAGATTGTGGGCTAAACTCTCCGCCTTTCCAATCGAGTGATCAATTTGTCCTCACAACGGGTGAGTTTTATCAGCCTGGGCTGCCCCAAGGCGTTAGTGGATTCCGAACAGATCGTGACTAATCTGGTGGATGCAGGTTATGACGTGGTCGCCGAACATGAAGAGGCTGGGGTGGTGATTGTAAACACCTGCGGTTTCATCGACTCGGCAAAAGCCGAGAGTTTTGCCGCCATCGAACAAGCTCTGGCACTGGGACGCGAGGTGGTGGTTACCGGTGCCTGGGCGCCAAGCGCGATGAATTGCTGGCACGGTTTCCAACGCTGCGACACATTTCCGGACCGGCGGATGTGGCACCGGTCATGCAGGCCGTGCAGAGCTATGCGCCAAGCCCCGGTGGTCGCGCAACTCCGGAGCGGGGCTTGCGCCCGCGAGAGCGATTAACGCCAGCGCATTATGCGTACCTGAAAATATCCGAAGGCTGCAATCATACCTGCAGCTTTTGCATCATTCCCGATATGCGCGGCAAGTTGCGATCCCGAGGTATAGGCGATGTTTTAACCGAAGCCGAAGCACTGGTCGCAGCCGGTGCAAAAGAACTATTGGTGATTGCCCAGGATCTCAGCGCTTACGGCCTGGATCTAAGGTACGCCAGCGAAACCGTCGGTGGGCGCGAGCTCGCTACCCGCTTGTCGACATTGTGCACCGAGTTAGGGGACATAGCCCCGTGGGTACGCCTGCATTATGTTTACCCTTATCCCAGTGTAGATGAACTGATACCGTTAATGTCACAGGGTAAGATTCTGCCTTATCTGGATGTGCCTCTGCAGCACGCCTCACCACGCATTCTCAAAGCCATGCGACGTCCGGCAGCAGCCGAGAAAACCTTGGAACGTATTCACCGCTGGCGCGAAATTTGCCCTGAGATTGCCATTCGCAGCACCTTCATCGTCGGCTTTCCAGGTGAGACTGAAGAAGATGTGGGTGCGTTGCTCGACTTTCTCGAATCTGCCCAGCTCGATCGGGTTGGTTGCTTTACCTATTCGGCGGTAGCCGGTGCGAAGGCAAATGCATTGCCCGGTGCGGTGGATGAACGAGACAAGCTTGATCGCCAGGAAATGGTCTATGAGTTGCAGGCGGTAATCAGCGCCAGGCGTCTGGACCGCCATGTCGGACAAGATTTGCGTGTGTTGATCGACCAGGCGGGGCCGGAATGTGTCGGCCGCAGTATGTTCGATGCGCCCGAGATCGATGGTGTCGTACGCATCTCGGATACTGCTGACATCGCCTGCGATGTCGTCACCGGGGAGTTTGCCTGGGTACATATCGAGGGACACGATGATCACGATCTGTACGGTCATCTGATAGGCAAGAATGTTAGCCTGAGATGATGGCTTGTGGTCCTCAGTCAGGCTAAAATATCGCCGACTATTTGTTATCTAATTTTCACACAAGGGCAGATCCATGTGGTACCTCATTGAAGATTTTTTCGATCAAAACATCGTCATGAAAGCCATGCTCGGATTTGGCTGGCTGTGTGTTCTGATCATGGTCATGAGTTTTGGTAGTTCGACCTGGACAAAGTTCATCGCGCCGTTGCTCGACGGTTCTGTCGGCGGGTAATCGCACATGTGGCTATCATCGCTGCGTGATGATCAAAGACGCGCGCTGCTGCGTCTGGCGCACAATGTTGTCGTTTCGGATGGTTTGCTGGACCCCAACGAAGAGGGCATGCTGGACGAGTTCCGTCGGGAAATGGAACTCGAAGTCTCCGAAGAGGTTGAGTATCTTGAACTCGAAGGCATCGGCAGCATTTTTGACAACCGATCGTCGCGCATTATTGCCCTGCTGAACCTATTGAAACTGAGTTATGCCGACGGTGCATTTGAGGTGGAAGAGGAGTGCCTGCTCAAAGAGATAAGCCAGACCTTTGCCGTCGATGAAGATGAGTTTCTGCTGTTGGATAACTGGGTTAAGCGCCTAGTGGCGTTGGAAAAAGAAGCTCAGTCGATGATTGAGGGCTGAATAGATGGGGCCAGAGTAAACCTGTTCATAGCAGGTTTACTCTGACCCTTTACTCTGACCCCAGGTTTTAAATCTAGCCTCTAAAATAACCAGCGCATGGGCCGTCATTTCTTTGTCCAACTGCAGTTCAGAATTGGTACGAAACTGAATACCGCAGCGATAACCGTCGGTTAAGGCAATGCAGTTGTGCACGATGCCGATCACGTTGTCGACCTTCATATCGCCAGATATCAGCGAAACATACAACTTCGTATCTTTGCGTAAAGGTTGGTCGATAAGTAAAGCCAAGCCGTGGCGATTGAAGTCCTGAGCCAGCCCTTCTAACAGTCCAAGGCGACCTTTTCTGCGCACACTAACCAACAGACCGTCGGTGGGATAGCGCGGCTTGCTACGTCTTTCTGCAAGGGCGAACTGTGGCATAGCACTAGTTTAGGCGTCGGCACATACCGGTACTGTGAACTACCGCACATTTGTCAGTAACACCTGCTTTGCATCGTTTAGCTGCTGTGCAAGCAGAGCAGATCCGCCTTTGTCCGGATGCAGGTGCTGCATCAAACGCCTATGCGCCGCAATGACCGTCGCCTGGGTGAAATCGTCGGCCTGCAGGCCGAGTACGGCGCAGGCATGGGCAACATCCACACTACCTGGCTTTGAATTGGAACTTTCCGCGGTTCCCGGTGGCGCTTGACGGCCAAAATATCTAACCGCCAGCAGGCAGCAGACGAGCAGGGCGACAAACAGGAGTATCTTCAAAAGCGCATTACACAGCCATGAGAAGGACGTATCATGCCACGGTTTCGCAGCAGCACTAGCACATTGGATTTGGACCAAACTGAACTACAAGGTTGGTTAGACGAACTTCGCGTAGAACACCGGGATCTCGATGTCGTGATTGCGCATCTGATCGAAGGGAATCATCACGACGGTTTGCGCATACAGCGTTTGAAGCGCCGCAAACTCAAGCTGAAAGATATGATCAACAAGCTTCAGAGCGAACTAATACCGGATTTAGACGCATGAGTGCCGCCAGCAAACCGTTGACAGTCGCTATTTCATCGACTGCACTATTTGACCTGTCCGATTCAGACAACCTGTACGCAGACCAGGGTCTGGAAGCTTACAGGCGTTATCAGATCGCCCAGGAAGATAATGTTCTAGAACGCGGAGACGGTTTTTATCTGGTCGAAAAATTGCTGAATATCAATAAGTTACTGGGTAAACCCAGAGTTGAAGTCATCCTTCTTTCGCGCAACTCTGCAGACACCGGACTGCGGGTTTTCAATTCTATTCGCGCTTACGATCTTGACATAACCCGAGCCGCGTTTTGCGGTGGACAATCTCCATATCGCTACATCAAGGCCTTTGGTTGTGATCTGTTTTTATCCACCTATGCCGAGGATGTACGCCTTGCATTGGAACAGAACGTTGCCGCCGCAATGCTGCTGGGTCGTTATCACGGGCATGCCTCTGGCCCTTCGGGAGAGACGCTGAAGCTGGCTTTTGATGGGGATTCGGTGTTGTTTTCTGATGAAGCCGAGCAGGTTTTTCAAGAGCGTGGCTTAGATGCATTCGCTCGTTCCGAGGCCAGCCAGGCCCAAGCGCCATTGGCTGGCGGACCGTTCAAAGCATTCTTGAGCGCGCTACATCAATTGCAGCAAGAATTTCCAGAAGGAGAAAGCCCGATTCGCACCGCCCTGGTCACGGCAAGAGGTGCACCTGCCCATGAGCGGGTAATACGCACCTTGCGAGCCTGGGATATACGCCTGGATGAATCGCTGTTTCTCGGCGGGATGGAAAAAACGGAATTTCTGCGTGCCTTCGGTGCAGATATTTTCTTCGATGACCACCCCAGTCACTGCGAACTCGCAGCCGATCATGTGGCCACGGGGCATGTGCCACACGGGATCACCAATACTTGATCAACCAATTTTTTTGCTTTCCTGATGATTAGGTTATGCTAGAAGCAGTTTTTATAACCAAGTAGTAGAAGCCAGCCGGGGTATAAGCGATGAAATTGCAACAGTTGAGGTACGTCTGGGAAGTCGCCCACCATGATCTGAATGTGTCGGCGACGGCGCAAAGCCTGTTTACCTCTCAGCCGGGCATCAGTAAACAAATCCGCCTGTTGGAGGATGAACTCGGTGTCGAAATATTTGCGCGCAGTGGCAAGCATCTAACGCATGTCACCAAGGTCGGGCAAGTCATTATCACGATGTCGGGCGACATCCTGCGTGAGGTCAACGCGATAAAACAGGTTGCGCAGGAATATTCAAACGAAAAAGAAGGCAGCTTGTCCATCGCCACCACCCACACTCAAGCACGTTATGCGCTGCCGAAAATCATTACCGACTTCCGTCTGAAATATCCCGCTGTAAGCCTGCAGATGAATCAAGGTTCACCGGAGCAGATCGCTGAACTGGCAGTCGCGGGTGAAGTTGATTTTGCCATCGCCACGGAGGGCCTGGATCTTTTCCACGACCTGATCATGATGCCCTGTTATCGCTGGAACCGAGCAGTGGTTGTGCCCAAGGACCACCCGCTGTGTGCGGTCTCGGAACTCACCTTGCAGGATGTTTCCAGATACCCGTTGGTGACTTATGTCTTTGGCTTCACCGGACGATCGAAACTCGATGAAGCATTTCACGCCGAAGGCGTGACAGCCAACGTGGTGTTCACCGCGACAGATACCGATGTCATCAAAACCTATGTGCGGCTTGGTTTTGGCGTTGGCATTATCGCCCGCATGGCCTACGAGGATAGCCTCGACAGCGACCTGGTCGTGCTCGACGCTGCGCATTTGTTTGAGTCCAGCGTGACCCACATCGGCTTTCGTAAAGGTACATTTCTGCGCCGTTTCATGTTGGACTTTATGCAGGCATTCGCGCCGCATCTAGACGAAGAAACCGTCCAGGCAGCCGTTGCCTGCGCTACGCGCAAGGAGCGAGCGGCGATGTTTGCCGATTTTGAGTTGCCGGTTAAGTAGCCGAAAAGGAGAAGGCCTAGCTTGGAAATATTGTGTTTGGATTTGGAAGGGGTGCTGGTGCCTGAAGTTTGGCAGGCAGTGGCAGCATCGACCGGTATCGCCGCTCTGAATAAAACCACACGCGACATCCCGGTGTATGACGAGTTGATGCAATATCGCTTGGATATTTTGCGCGAACACGACATCACGCTGACCATGATCAACGCGGATATAGGCAAACTCGAGCCGTTACCCGGTGCGCCTGAATTTCTCGATTGGGCCCGGCAATACTTCCAGATCGCAATCATCTCGGATACTTTTTACGAATTCGCTGCGCCCCTGATGCCTAAACTCAAGCAACCCATGTTGCTGTGTCACCACCTGGTTGTCGAAAACGATCGCATCGTTGACTACAAAATACGTCAACCGGACCCCAAACGTTGTGCGGTGAAGGCGTTCAAGTCGCTGGATTATCGGATCTTCGCGGCAGGAGACTCATTTAATGATGTGTCGATGCTGGAAGAGGCCGATCACGGGTTCTTTTTTCAGGCGCCAGAAAATATATGCGCGCAGTTCCCGCAATATCCACGGGCTGCAGACTATCTGCAGCTGCAGGGATTTTTGCTGGCCGCGCTAAAGTCTTAGTGCACGCAACTCTGAGTCTTCCTGGCTTTGCGACCAGGTAGTTTCAAACACTTCGGTCAAGCGTCTGCAGGTGACCGGGTTAGCCAGGTCGCTGACGCCATCATATTTGTCGAAATTCGGCAACAGCCAATAAGCGTCGAGGTCCGCACAGACGAAGCTGGATGACTGGTTGGCTGGTTGCGCGCTGAAAACATGGATTTTGATCTTTTCGTCCAGCCGACGGGCCAGTTCAATAATGCCATGTCCGCGGTCAACGATGAGCTTGGTATCGAATATCAATATGTGAATTTCCATCTTTGGTGCACTTCGTGCCAGGGCGGACAACGCGCCTGCCAATTGTTCTTTGTCAAACAGTTCATGATCGAGATAAGGGCTCAAGATCAATATCCGGCGCCGTGCGCTGCGTACAACGCGTAGCAGAGCCTGCGAACATTCGGTCAAACCGCTGAATGCCTGGATTCGAGGCTCTTCATCGGCTGGCGTCGAACGGACAGGTTGTTGGCGAATTTCAGGTGGTTTTGATTGCGCTACTTGATCTGCGGCGTATGCATACGGGAGTTTCATTTCCATGGAAATATGGGCGATGCCCGCTTCGGAAAATTCGGGGCCGTAGGACAGGAAGCCGCCTTTCTTATAAAAGTCTTCTGCATAGGATTGAGCGTGTAAGAACAAGCGATCGAAACCCGCGGCTTGACCGGCTTGCACCGCAGCTTGCAGGAGATCTGCGCCAATGCCGGTGCCGCGGTATTGCTGTAACACGGCCATGCGTCCTATCTGTCCGCTGCTTAACAACCGGGCGCAGCCGATGTGTTGGCCCATTTCATTGATGGCGAGAAAATGCGTGCTGGTCTCATCTTCGCCATCCCATTCAAGTTCTTTAGGCACGCTTTGTTCTTCGATAAAGACCGTCGCACGTATCTTGCGCAACACCTCTTTGTATTGCGACCAAGATACTTGGATAACATGTCGTTGCATAGTTAGGCCTTTTGACCTACGCGGGGAGGGGGCGCTTGGCCAATGCTGCGGCGAGGCCCAGATAGGTGCCTGGTGTCAGCTTGTCCAGTTCGGCTCGGGCGGCGTCCGGTATTCCCAGTTCTGTGAGGATCGATTTGAACAGTGCTTCGTCCAGCTGCTGACCTCGAGTGGCTTGCTTGAGCTTTTCATAGGGCTCGCTCATGCCGTATTTGCGCATAACGGTTTGTACCGGCTCCGCCAGCACCTCCCAACTGCTGTCCAGATCTTGCTGAATTGCCGCAACATTCACATCCAGTCGTGACAGGCCTTTCAAGGTGGCTTGATAGGCAATGCTGCAATGTGCCAGCGCGACGCCAATATTGCGCAGCACAGTTGAATCCGATAGGTCTCGCTGCCAGCGCGACACCGGTAGTTTGCTCGCCATGTGCTCCAGCAGAGCATTGGCAATGCCGAGATTTCCTTCGGAATTTTCGAAGTCGATCGGGTTTATCTTATGCGGCATGGTGGAAGAACCGGTTTCACCTTCAACCTTGCGCTGGGTGAAATAGTTGATGGAAATATAGCTCCAGATGTCGCGGTCGAAATCCAACACGATCTGATTAAAGCGCATCAGGCAATGAAACAGTTCAGCCAGGTAGTCGTGAGGTTCAATCTGGGTAGTCCATGGGTTATTGGTTAGTCCCAGGCGCGCGATGAACGCTGCAGAGAGTTCCACCCAGTCCAACCCGGGGTAGGCGCTGATATGGGCGTTGAAGTTACCCACGGCACCATTGAATTTTGCCAGAATTTCGCTGTGGATTAGTTGTTGACGTTGTCGGTGCAGGCGGGCGGCAACATTCTTCAATTCTTTGCCCAGAGTGGTTGGTGATGCAGTCTGGCCATGGGTGCGGGACAACATGCCAAGCTCGGCATGCCTGAGCGCAAGCTGGTCCAGGTAGTCGATCAACTTGCCCATGTGGGGCAGCAGCACTTCATCTCTGGCGTGCTTCACCATCAAGGCATAAGCGGTATTATTGATGTCTTCGGAAGTGCAGGCAAAGTGGACCCATTCACCCATCGCTGCCAGGGCTTGTCTTTGCGTCAGGCGTTCTTTGACAAAATACTCAACGGCTTTTACATCGTGATTGGTGGTCGCTTCGTAATCTTTGACCGCCTTGGCCGAAGCGGCATCGAACTCACTGGCGATACTGCGTACGTAGGCGGAGTCGTCTGGGTCCAGAGGGGGAAATTCGCGGATATCCGAGGACTCGCTGAGGAATAGAAACCACTCGCATTCCACCTGCACGCGAAAGCGCATGAGGCCAAACTCGCTGGTCAACGGCGCCAGATCTTCGACCTTGCTGTGGTAACGACCGTCGATGGCGCTGATCGCAAATGTCGGTTCGTTGCTGCTCATAGGTGATAACTCAATGGCTCTGTATTTTGAATTCGTGCGCCCCCCAACAGTTCGTCGCCTTGATAAAATGCCACGAACTGTCCTGGCGTAATGGCTCGCTGGCAAGCTTCGAAGCGCACTAACAGCTGGCCGTCTGCGGCCTCACTCAGGCGACAAACCTGATCTTCCTGACGATAGCGAATCTTAGCCTGACAGACCCGCGGCAGGCTAATGTCCTGCAACCAATTTATCGAATCTGCGCGTAGCCAATGACCATTTAAGCGCGCCGCATTCTGCGTGATCACCAGCGTGTTGCTTTCAACTCGTTTGGCTAACACATACCAAGGACTCTCTTGACGGCCGCGTATGCCACCGATGTTGATGCCCTGGCGTTGGCCGATGGTGTACTGGTGCAGGCCGCGATGGACGCCAAGCACGCGCTGATGTTCATCCTCAATGTTGCCTGGGTTGTCTTCGATATAGCGCTGTAGAAAGTCGGCAAAACGTCGCTCGCCGATGAAACAAATGCCAGTGCTGTCCTTGCGCGCGTGGTTGTGCAGGCCGAGTTTTTTGGCGTGTTGACGCACATCTGACTTGCGCCACTCACCCAGCGGGAACAGGCATTTCTGCAGCTGTGCCCGAGGCACGGCCTGCAAGAAATAGGTCTGGTCCTTGTTTTCGTCTACGCCCTTCAGCAGGTGATAGTCAGGCCCCTCGCCACTGCTGCGGGCATAGTGTCCGGTGGCAATATGATCGGCGCCGAGACGTTGCGCATAATCCACGAACTGTTTGAATTTGATCTCACGGTTGCATAACACGTCTGGATTGGGCGTACGAGATGCGCGGTATTCGAGGAGAAAATCCTCGAACACATTGTCCCAGTATTCAGCAGCGAAATTAGCAATGTGCAGAGGTATGTTGAGCTGCGCACAAATCGCTTGAGCGTCGGCTAAGTCCTCGATCGCCGTACAATATTCCGTGCCGTCGTCCTCTTCCCAGTTCTTCATGAACAGGCCTTCCACGACATAGCCCTGTTCAATTAACAAGTGTGCTGCCACCGAACTGTCGACACCGCCGGACATGCCGATGATGACGCGTTCTGATTTGGCTTGTGCAGGTGATGGGTTCATGGTCGTCTGTGCACGTGTGGGTCGCTGCAGGTGGGTCGCCGCAAATAAAAAAGCGGCACATTCTACCACCGTAATGATGCGCGGCGCTGATCTTCATCTGTTCTTCCCCTGTTCTTAAGAGGGGCTTCAGGCATAATCGCACCATGTCAGATACCAAACTCAGCCACATAAACAGTGCCGGTGAAGCTAACATGGTCGACGTGTCCGGCAAGCAGACAACCCAGCGTCGAGCCTTGGCTCGTGCCACGGTGCGTATGCAACCGGCAAGATGCCAGTCCATTGAAAACAATCAACTGAAAAAAGGTGAAGTGTTGGCGGTGGCGCGAGTGGCCGGTATCCAGGCAGCGAAGCGCTGCAGTGATCTGATTCCCTTGTGTCACCCCTTGGCAATCAACAAAGTACAGGTTGATTTTACTGTGTTGAATGACCAGGAATTGCAGATTCAGGCGGAATGCCGGGTCAGTGGCTTAACCGGCGTGGAAATGGAAGCGCTCACCGCTGTGAGCATCGCCGCGCTGACGATCTACGATATGTGCAAGGCCATTGACAAGGGCATGGTCATCGGCGACATCTGTTTGCTGGAAAAACAAGGTGGTAAAAGCGGTGACTGGGTGAAACCGGCGGACTGAAGACTGATTTTATGAGCATTAAAGTGTTGTTTTTCGCTTCGCTGCGCGAACAGGTAGGTGTCGGCCAGATGCAGGTGAAGGCACATAACCTGGGGGCTGTGTTATCTGTGTTGCGCGAAACATTAAGTGACAGTGCGATGCAGGCAGTCGAAACCGAAAATGTGCGCATTGCTGTTAACCAACAGTTGATTGAATCTGCACTGGACCTGAGTCTGATCGATGGCGACGAGGTGGCCTTTTTGCCACCGATCACGGGCGGCTGATGTGATCAAAGGGGTGCAGATCACAGAAGATGATTTCAGCGTTGCGGCGGTGAGTACCGAAATGCGGGCCACGCATGGTGCTGCGATCGGCGCGCTGGTTACCTTCACCGGGCTGGTGCGAGAGCGCAACAGTCTTGCCGCGGATGGTAGCTCGGTCAGCACCTTAACCCTCGAGCATTATCCAGGTATGACCCAGGCCAGTATCGAGAAAATACTGGACAAGGCTGAAGCGCGTTGGCCGCTACTCGAAGCCCAGGTCATTCATCGCATCGGTACGCTGGTGCCCGCGGACCAGATTGTGTTGGTGGCGGTTGCGTCCGGGCACCGGGATGCAGCCTTCGCGGCGGCAGAATTCATCATGGACTATCTGAAAACCGACGCAGTGTTCTGGAAAAAAGAACAGACACGGAATCAAAGCCATTGGCTTGCCTCAACAGCAGATGATGTCAGCAGGGCGCAAAAGTGGCGATCGGTCAATCGCCGGCGAGAGGATAAACGCCTCAGCTGATTAGCGAACAGGCAGGCAAGCGACACAGCACCGGACATCCGCAACAGCGAGCATCAGGCTGAGTATCTGCGACGTTCCTATGTCAATGGTTTATGCAGAGGAAGCGTCGGGTGTCGATGCATCATCAAGATGAGATTCGCCAACTTCAGGTGCGTCATCGATATCGAATTCGACTGACACGCCCAATTCGGCTGATCCGCTTTCATCGCCTTCAACATCCTGAATATTGACGGCATGCAAACCTTTGGGTCCTTCCACGATGTCAAATTGCACATCCTGGCCGGCTTTGAGGGTTTTGTAGCCATCCATTTCAATGGCTGAGTAGTGCACAAAAAGGTCTTCTCCACCTTCATCGGGCAATACAAACCCATATCCCTTAGCGTTGTTGAACCATTTAACCTTTCCATTTGCCATTACGACTGCCCTCCCAAGCAGTTACTGCGTCATAATCGCGTAGGCTTTTACTGCCCCCGTGAAGGGAAATTTTCCTCCACCCACCCGACTTTGGTCAAAAATGCCGAGGGAGTCAAGGGCCGAAAGAGCGGATAAAACCGTCCGATGAGTGCTTGAAAAAGACCGCTATTGACCCCACATAGGGTTAAAGACACCTTTGCCTCATTCCGGTTATCATGCACTCATGCGAATCAGGCCAGGCAAAGACAGGAGATGAGCGGCAACAGAGGCACAAGCCTGGGTGGAAAAATAGTCGGTAGCATAGGTGGCGATGAGGGCGACAACGAAGGCAGCGATCAGGAGCGCGAAGGTGATCTGGCAACAGTTACCGCGAAGCCGAAGCTCAAGCGTCCGCCGATGTATAAAGTCATTTTGATGAATGACGATTATACGCCAATGGAGTTTGTGGTGCATATACTGGAACAGTTTTTTGCTATGAACAGAGAAAAGGCCACGCAGATCATGCTCACGGTACACACCGAGGGCGCTGCAACTGTCGGTATTTTCCCGCGTGATATAGCGGAGACAAAGTCAGAAAGCGTCAACCTTTATTCCCAGGAGAATGATCACCCTCTAATTTCTACCATTGAGATGACGGATTAGGGCTATTATCTAGATATCTATTGTCCAAATACCATCTAACAAGGAATGTAAAAGCGAGTTACATGTTAAGCAAAGATTTAGAGACCACGTTGAACGAAGCCTTTCGTGTTGCCAAGAGCAAACGCCATGAGTTCATGACGGTAGAACACCTGCTGCTCGCTTTGCTTGATAATGGTGTTGCGATTGATGTATTGCACAAGATCGGTGCAGAAATCGAAAAATTACGCACGGATCTCGGACAATACATCGACTCCACCACGCCGCTGATACCTGCCGGTGACAGTGAACGGGAAACGCAACCCACTTTAGGCTTTCAACGCGTGCTGCAGCGAGCTGTATTTCACGTGCAGTCTTCCGGGCGTAAAGAAGTGACAGGCGCCAACGTGCTGGTGGCTATTTTCAGCGAGCAGGAAAGCCAGGCGGTGTACTTCCTCAAGCAACAAAATATCGCGCGCATAGACGTGGTCAACTACATCTCGCATGGCATCAGCAAAGTGCCCGGAGACGAAGACGGCGACGCAGAAAGGTTGCCGGAACCCAGTGAAGAGGGCGATGCCGAGGGCGGTGGCCAAAGCGCGCTTGATTTATTTACCACCAACCTGAATGAAGAAGCCAAAGCCGGGCGTATCGACCCCCTGATCGGTCGCGAAGCAGAAGTCGAACGCGTGATTCAGGTTTTATGCCGTCGCCGTAAAAACAATCCACTACTGGTCGGTGAGTCCGGTGTGGGTAAAACCGCGATAGCCGAAGGATTAGCTAAACGTATCGTCGACAAGCAGGTTCCTGAGGTGGTCGCTGATGCTGAAATCTTTTCTCTGGATATGGGTTCGTTGCTTGCGGGTACTAAATATCGGGGTGATTTTGAAAAGCGTTTCAAGGCCGTGTTGGCAGAGCTGAAGAAGAAAGAAGGTGCGATTTTATTCATAGACGAAGTGCATACGATCATTGGTGCGGGTGCCGCTTCTGGCGGCGTCATGGATGCTTCGAATCTGTTAAAACCAGTGCTGACCTCTGGCCAGATAAAATGTATGGGCTCAACCACCTATCAGGAATATCGGGGCATTTTTGACAAAGATCGTGCGCTGTCGCGGCGATTTCAGAAAATCGACGTTCTCGAGCCTGACATCGAAGATACCTACAAGATCCTCAAAGGCTTGAAGTCTCGATTCGAAGACCACTACAGCATCCGTTTTACGGATAAAGCGCTGCGCACCGCATCCGAGCTTGCCGCAAAGTACATCAACGACCGTTTCATGCCAGACAAGGCGATAGACGTTATTGACGAAGCGGGTGCTGCTCAGCAGCTATTGCCACCGAGCAAGCGCAAGAAAAGCATTGGCCCGTCTGATGTCGAAGCCGTGGTTGCCAAGATCGCGCGGATTCCTCCCCAGCAGGTGACCTCATCTGACAAACAAGCCCTCAAGGACTTGGACAAAAAGCTCAAAATGGTGGTGTTCGGCCAGGACGAAGCGATCGATCAACTTACCAACGCCATCAAGATGTCACGAGCTGGTTTGAAATCTGGCGATAAACCGACGGGTAGTTTCCTCTTTGCCGGTCCCACCGGTGTCGGTAAAACCGAAGTTTGCCGGCAGTTGGCGACCATCATGGGTGTTGAGCTGTTGCGTTATGACATGTCGGAGTATATGGAGCGTCATACTGTGTCGCGTCTGATAGGCGCTCCGCCAGGGTATGTCGGGTTTGACCAGGGCGGTTTGCTGACCGAAGCGGTGACCAAACATCCTCACAGCGTGGTGCTGTTGGATGAGATTGAAAAGGCCCACCCGGAAGTGTTTAACCTGCTGTTGCAGGTCATGGACCACGGCACGTTGACAGACAACAACGGCCGAAAAGCAGATTTTCGCCATGTGGTATTGATCATGACCACCAATGCCGGTGCTCAGGAAATGGATCGCAATTCGATCGGTTTCGTCGAACAAGACAATGCCAGTGACGGCATGGAAGTGATCAAGCGAATGTTTACCCCGGAGTTTCGTAACCGTCTGGACGGCATCGTGCAATTCGGCGCGCTGTCATTAGATGTGGTTAAGACCGTGGCAGATAAGTTTCTCACGGAGCTACAAGCCCAGCTCGATGATAAACGCGTGACCCTCGAAGTGGATGACGCCGTCCGGGAATGGCTTGCTCGTGAAGGCTACGACGAAAAGATGGGCGCGCGACCCATGCAAAGGCTCATACAAGAGAAGATCAAACGCCAGCTGGCTGAAGATTTACTGTTTGGTGAGCTTTCGAAAAACGGGGGTACAGTACGCATCTCAGTAGAAGACGGCGACCTGAGCGTGGATATTCTCGACCCGGTAGAGGTTTGACCGGGTTACATGCGAAAGGTAATGCGGCCCTTGCTGAGATCGTAAGGTGTCAGCTCAACCTTAACGCTGTCGCCCGTTAATATGCGTATGTAGTTCTTACGCATTTTTCCGGAAATGTGGGCGGTCACGATGTGGCCGTTTTCTAACTCAACTCGAAACATGGTATTGGGCAAGGTATCGACTACCGTGCCGTCCATTTCGATCTGTTCTTCTTTCGCCATGCAGTAGTGGTCTTCAGTTTTTGCAGGCGCGCATTCTGCCCGAACGCCCTGCTAAAGGCAAAGAGAGATGGATCAGCTGGAAGTTACCCAGCGATTGTTCACAAACAACTCGGTGGGGCGATACTGGGTTTTGTAGCTCATTTTGTCGCAATCTTTGATCCAGTAACCGAGGTATAGATAGGGCAGCCCTAATTGCTGACATAACTCGATCTGTTTCAATATGCTCAACGAGCCCAAGCTGCGGCGCGCTTCATTGGGCTCAAAAAACGTGTATATCGCAGATAGCCCATTCGCCTGTTTGTCGGTAACGGCAACGCTGAGCAGTCGATTGTCCTGGTATAACGACAAGAACATGCTGTTTGACCAGGGGCTCAAAAGAAATGAGCGATACTGATCCTCACTGGGCGGATACATGTCGCCATCTGCATGACGCAGGCTGATATAGCGTTCGTACAGGTGATAATGGCGCCGGCTGAAAGTAGCTTCTTCAATACGCAACTCGATATCGCTATTTCTTTTCACAATGCGCTTTTGCGAGCGTCTGAGCTGAAATTGATCGACCGGTACACGGGTTGGCACGCAGGCATTGCAACTGCCGCAATGCGGACGATACAGATGACTGCCGCTGCGGCGAAAACCCTGGTCTGTCAAGGCTTGGTAGATATCTGCAGTGATGATCTGGCGCGGATCGAAGAACAGAGTTTGTGCGTTATCTCGATTCAAATACGAACAGGGGTGCTTCGGTGTCAGGAAGAACTGAACCTGGTTGTTGTCTGTGGGAGTTGAATCTTGCAATTCTTGACTCGTACGTTCTGGGAGCTAGCTAAGCATATCATAGGATTTTTCGTGCTAGTCCGATTGGCGGATTCAGTGTTCTGCCCAGATCAAGCTTGCGGGTCAATCGAACTGCCAGGGGCCAGGATGTGAAAGCTGGGGTTCATTGTCTTGCAATAGTCGGAGGAATTCGGCGCGAGGTATCTCGCTGACCCCGAGGGAGCGCAGGTGCGGGTTCATGATCTGGCAATCCAGTAATGTGAAGTTCCAGTCATTGAGCTGATTCTGCAGAGCGTGGAAGGCTACTTTCGAGGCGTCTGTGGCATGGCTGAACATTGATTCACCGCAGAATATCCGGCCTAGTGAAACACCGTACAAACCACCGCATAGCTCACCGTCTAGCCAGACCTCGACAGAATGCGCATAGCCTGCTTCATGCAGGGCACGGTAAGCACCTTGCATGCGCGGGGTGATCCAGGTGCCGGGGCCATCGCGGCGCGGTTTGCTGCAATTCGCCATGACGGCGGCAAACGCTTGATCCATGGTCAGGCTGTAACCGGCATTGCGGATGCGTTTGGAGAGGCTGCGGGTCACCCGCATGGTGCCTGGTTTAAGCACCGCGCGTATCGCTGGAGACCACCACAGAATGTGCTCGTCGTCAGTTTCGAACCAGGGAAACAGCCCTTTGCTGTAGGCCTCTATCAGCCACGGTACGGTTAGATCACCACCCGCGGCGACCAGGCCATCCGGTTCCTCCAGGGCGTCGTTGGGATCAGGAAATGCAACGGGTTCGGGTGGTAAAAGGGGAATGGCGGTCATACAGGCGAGCTAGCTTCTACTCGATTGGGACATTTGGGCTGCCAGGCCATCAGGCCTGCTAGGAATTTAAGAGATCCCTGAAGGGTGCGGCCTTGGCGTGGGTCTCAATAAACTGGGCCAGAGTGCGGCCATCCTGGCTTTTGGCGTCGACAGAACCGCCGTTGGCTTTGAACTTGGCAAGAAAGCGGCCAAAGTCTTCGGCTCGCATACTGCGATAGGCGTTGAGCAGGGTGCTGAATTCTACGTTTTCGCCGCCCATGGGGGCTTTACCAAGAAAGCTGTCGATACGCTCGTCGTCCCATATTTCATCAACTACTTTGGCTTTGTCTGGTCGCATAAGCGTTCTGCTTGTGTTCAGTGTCGGGTCGCTATTGTACAGACAAATGAGTTCAAGTGGCCGCCGCGAGGGGTTTTAAGAGTCGTGAGGGATTTTAGGAAGTGGAATTAAGAGTTTGATTTTGATGAATAAAATGTCTTATAGGGTTTGTATGGTCGGACCTGTTTGGCTACACTTCGCGTGGCTTGAAGATCAAGGATAATCTTAGTGGCAACTTCAGTCCCCATGCGCCTGCTGCCCACCCGTGAAATCAGCCTGGTTGGTTTGGCAGCAATCGCACTTTTTCTATTGTTGGCCATCGGCTCTTACTCGCCGACGGACCCGGCATTCAGTTTCAGTGGCAATCGCGGTGAAATACACAACCTGGTCGGTAGCAGCGGCGCATACTTTGCCGATCTGGTGCTGTATCTGTTCGGTTGGGTAGCCTATGTCATTCCCCTGGCGCTCGCTGTGATCGGTGTGCGTCTGGTGATGTCAAAAGAATTGGCATCTAACTGGCTGTTAGCGAGCATTCGCAGCAGCGGTTGGTTTTTGCTGGTGGTCTGCAGTTGCGTACTGTTGCATTTGCATTCGTTGCCCAGTACGGCGTTACCGGCGGGTGCAGGTGGTGTATTTGGTCAATGGCTGGTGGCCGAAGGCACCGGTATCTTCGGCTGGGTGGGTCTGACCCTGTTGTCTGTAGCCGGGGCGCTGATCGGCATGCAAGCTGCGGCAGGCTTTTCCTGGCTTGAGGTGGCGGAGCGGACTGGACGCAAGTTGTATCAAGCCAGCAGTTTGAGCATTGCGCTATACGACAAGTATTACGACCGTCTGCGAACGCACCGCTCTGAACAGCATGCTCGACAAGTCAATACCACCCAGCGGGTAAAGCGCCGAGAAGCGTCGCTGCAAAAGGAGATGGCGAAAAAGAGTGGTGCCAAGTTAAAGATCGTTCCGAAGATTATCGAAAGCACCCATCAAGGTCGCGGCCAGCAAAAGCGTTTGTTCGATACAAAGACGACTTCCGAAATGCCTGATCTGGATTTGCTCGATGAGCCGGCAGAAGACGAGGGGTTGGGTTTTTCAGCATCGTCATTGAAAGCGATGTCGAAACAGCTGGAGTTGAAATTAGCTGACTTTGGTGTCGAAGCAGTGGTGGTTTCGGTGTTACCGGGGCCAGTGATCACGCGCTTTGAATTACAACCCGCGGCAGGGGTAAAAGTACAGAAGATCAGCGCTCTGGCGAAAGATCTGGCGCGATCCCTTGCCGTCATCAGCGTACGCATAGTCGAAGTTATTCCGGGTAAATCGGTAGTCGGCATCGAAATACCCAACGAACACCGAGAAATGGTGCGCTTGAAGGAAGTGCTGGCATCTTCGGCGTTTCAGGACTCGCCGTCACCCCTTACTCTGGCTCTGGGCAAGGACATCGCTGGTGCATCGGTTGTTGTCGATATTGCGAAAATGCCGCATTTACTGGTGGCTGGCACCACGGGCTCAGGGAAGTCTGTGGGTTTGAACGCAATGCTGCTCAGTATCCTCTGTAAGGCCACACCTGAAGAAGTACGCCTGATCCTGGTCGACCCGAAAATGCTCGAGCTGTCTGTGTACGAAGGTATACCGCACCTGTTGGCACCGGTGGTGACTGACATGCGTGAAGCAGCGCATGCGCTGAACTGGTGCGTCGCTGAAATGGAGAGGCGCTATCGTTTAATGGCTGCCCTGGGCGTGCGTAACCTGGCCGGGTTTAATCGCCAGGTGCGTGATGCCATCAGCCGGGGCGAACCGCTGCAAGACCCGAACTGGACGGATGAAACTTCCGAAGCACCGGATCTGACAACGTTGCCAGCCATTGTCGTGGTCATTGATGAATTCGCCGACATGATGATGGTGGTTGGCAAAAAGGTGGAACAATTGATCGCTCGTATCGCACAGAAAGCACGCGCCGCGGGCATTCATCTGATACTGGCGACCCAGCGACCGTCTGTGGACGTTATTACCGGTTTGATTAAGGCCAACATCCCCACGCGAATGGCTTATCAAGTCTCTTCGAAAGTAGATTCCCGCACCATTCTTGATCAGGGTGGCGCGGAACAGTTGTTGGGCCATGGCGATATGTTGTATTTGCCGCCCGGCACGGCTTTGCCACAGCGTGTGCACGGCGCTTTTGTCTCCGATGATGAGGTGCACCGGATTGTGCGGGATTGGAAACAACGCGGCACGCCAGAATATCTGGAGGAAGTCCTGAATGGGCAGATCGAAGGTGAGCCTTTTGTGCAGATCGATTCCGCTGATGGCGATGCCGAGCAGGAAGATGAACTCTACGACGAAGCCGTGCAGTTTGTGCTCGAATCCCGGCGCGCATCTATTTCTTCGGTCCAGCGAAAACTGCGCATCGGTTACAACCGAGCAGCGAGGTTGATCGAAGCCATGGAACTGGCCGGCATGATCACGCCAATGAGTAGTAATGGTAGCCGTGAAGTTCTGGTTCCAAACCGCAACTAGTTGCCTGGCATGCCTGTTGGGTATTGCCGTGCTGGCTGCATCTGCCCCACCAGGCCTATCGGCGTCTGCTGACCTGCAGCACCGTTTGCAACAACTCGATGGTGTCATTGCCGCTTTTGACCAACAGATAACCAATAACCAGGGTTATTTGATCGAGGAGGCGCAAGGCACTTTGTATCTGGCAAAGCCCCGGTTTCGCTGGGATGTGCGTGAGCCGTTCCCGCAGATCATCATTGCCGATGGCGATCTCATACAAATCTATGATCCTGACCTGGAACAGGTAACCCAGAGGAAAATTGAGGGCTCTCTAGACCAGGCGCCGCTGGCGTTGTTGACGCGATCTTCGTTAGCCCTTGAATCCCACTTCACCGTGGCATTCATCGTCAATGAACCGGGTTTTACGCGGTTTGTGCTCACGCCGATCTCCCCAGATGCACTTTTTACGCGTATGGAAATGGTTTTCCATGGCGAAATGCTCAGTGCGATGAGTATTTTTGATCACACCGGTCAGCAGACGCTCATTCGTTTTGCCGATTACCTTACCCATCAGGTGATACAATCCAGCGTGTTTGAACTGGAATTTCCGCCGGGCACCGATTTTGTTCGAGGATGAGCACCGTCAATCCCAGCTAGGGCTCAACCCTATCGAGACACCAGCCGCAGACAGTCAGCCGCTGGCCGAACGTCTGCGCCCGCAATCCTTGGCGGATTTTGTCGGTCAATCTCATCTACTGGGTCCAGATAAACCGCTCACTCAACTGGCAGCACAGCAAAAGATCCATTCAATGATCCTGTGGGGCCCTCCGGGAACCGGCAAAACGACCCTGGCACGTTTTACTGGCACTCAATGCACAAACCCACCTGGTGGGGTTGTCAGCCGTGCTGGCCGGGGTCAAAGACGTACGCCAGGCAGTAGCCGCAGCAGAAATACGCGCGCAGCAAGGTCAAGCCACGGTGCTGTTCGTCGACGAAGTACATCGATTCAACAAAGCCCAGCAGGATGCCTTCTTGCCACATGTTGAGCGGGGCACCATCACTTTCATTGGCGCGACCACAGAAAACCCATCCTTCGAAGTCAACGCAGCGTTATTGTCCAGGGCCAGGGTGTACGTGCTCAAACCTTTAGCGACTGACGATCTGGTGAAGCTTGCGTTTCGGGGCGCACAACACCTGCAGAAAAAACTGACAACGCCTGCTGCCGATTTGCTGGCCGACCATGCAGATGGTGATGCACGGCGCATGCTCAACGTGCTGGATATCGCCGCACAACTCAGCGAGGACTGTATCGATGTTGACCAGGTGGCGTTGTCGCTGGGCGAGCGTATGCGTCGGTTTGATAAAGGCGGCGATCTTTTTTATGAACAGATCTCAGCCCTGCATAAATCACTGCGCGGCAGTGCGCCGGATGCTGCGTTGTACTGGCTGTGTCGCATGTTGGACGGCGGCGCGGACCCTCGATATATCGGCCGTCGCCTGGTGCGCATGGCCAGCGAAGATGTTGGCAACGCAGACCCACGAGCCCTCGAATTGACATTGGCGGCAGTGCAGACTTATGAGCGTCTGGGCAGCCCTGAGGGTGAACTGGCGTTGGCACAAGCCGTGTTGTATCTGGCCAGCGTGCCCAAAAGTGACGCCGTTTATGTCGCCTTTAACGAGGCCATGGCGTTCGTCAAAGCCACGCCGTCATACGAAGTGCCCATGCACATCCGTAATGCGCCAACGCAAATGATGAAATCTATGGGTTATGGCGAAGGCTATCGACATGCCCATGATAGCGAGGGCGGTTACGCCGCCGGCGAGGATTATTTCCCCACTGAAATGCAACCGCAAGCCTTCTACCGGCCTAAGGTTTCCGGGCTGGAAGAAAAGATCCAGGCACGGCTTGAGCGGCTGCGCGCATTGGACCAACGCGCCGGGCAACAACGCCGGACCAGTGTCCCCGACGGTACCAATCAAACGGACGAGGTCTAGGCTATCAACGCCTTACTTGCCGTCGCCGTGGGAGGTGCCAGCGGTGCTGTGATGCGCTACCTGCTATCGGCCGTGATTGGCGCTCATCATCTGTTTCCATGGGCGACATTAACCATTAATATCGCCGGCTCGTTTGCTATCGGCCTGCTGTGGGGCGGGTTCGGCCACATGGATTGGTTCCAACAGTGGGGTCGCGCGTTACTGGTCGTGGGCTTGCTAGGTGGTTTTACGACCTTCTCAGCTTTTTCGTTAGAGACCTTGAATCTGCTCCAGTCCGAGCGCTTTTTTGCCGGGCTTGGATATGTTCTGGCCTCCATATGTGGATGTCTGATCGCGGTCTATGCTGGTGAAAGGGCGGGGCAGGGGCTTTTACCTTAGGACAGGTTATGTTGGATGCTAAGAGATTACGCACCGAGACCGAGGCCTGCGCTACGGCGCTGAAGGTCAAAGGGTTTCACTTGGATGTGGCGCGTTTTCACCTGCTCGAATCTCAGCGGCGTGCCTTACAACAAGAAACCGAAGCGTTGCAGAGTGAACGCAATGAAAAGTCGAAAACCATCGGTCAAGCCAAGGCCAGAGGCGAAGACATCGAGCCGTTGCTTGCCGAAGTCGGCGATCTTGGTAGCCGATTAGAAAAATCCAAGGAAAAGTTCAACGACCTGCAGACGCAATTGCAAACATTCTTACAGGCGATTCCCAATACGCCGGACGCCTCTGTGCCGCCGGGTACAACCGAAGATGACAATATCGAGCTGCGGGTGTGGGGCAATCTGCCGGAGTTTAATTTTGCGCCGTTAGATCACGTTGATCTCACCGCTGCGGGGTCGATGGACTTCGATGCGGCGACGAAGATATCAGGCGCCCGCTACGTGGTGATGCATGGCCAGTTGGCGCGCCTGCAGCGTGCTCTGACTCAATTCATGCTGGATATGCACACGCAACAGCACGGCTATCAGGAAGTGTACGTGCCGTACATCGTCAATGCCGACAGCCTCTATGGCACCGGCCAGTTGCCAAAATTCGCCGCGGATCAGTTTCGCCTGGCCCAGGAAACCGAAACCTATCTGATACCGACTGCGGAAGTGCCGGTCACCAACATCTACCGCGATGAAATCGTCAATGCCGCACTTCTGCCCATAAAACACGTCTGTCACACCCCGTGTTTTCGCAGCGAAGCGGGTTCGTATGGCCGGGATACCCGAGGCATTATTCGGCAGCATCAGTTTGAAAAGGTCGAGATGGTGCAGCTTGTGCACCCTGATACGTCTTGGCAAGCCTTTGAAGAACTCACTTCCCATGCTGAAGCGGTGCTTAAGGCGCTTGAGCTTCCTTTTCGTACCGTCGTCCTGTGTGGCGGGGACTTGGGTTTTTCGGCAGCCAAGACGATTGACCTGGAAGTGTGGTTGCCGGGGCAGGATCAATACCGGGAAATTTCATCCTGCAGTAATTTTCTGGATTTCCAGGCCCGCCGCATGCAGGCACGCTATAGAGATGCGGAATCAGGCAAACCCCAACTGCTGCACACCTTGAATGGTTCGGGCCTTGCCGTCGGGCGAACTTTGGTGGCGGTGTTGGAAAATTATCAGGATGGAGAAGGCAAGGTCGCCATTCCCGACGTTTTGCGTAGCTACATGGGTAACGCGACGCAGCTGGAACTGTAGCGCGGTCTAGCCATGTTTTACCTACCTCTCTACCACAATTTGCGCGACGCAAAGTGTCTGGTGGTGGGCGCCGGGACCACCGCGGCCAGGAAAATACACTGGTTGGTGAGAGCGCAGGCACGCATTGAGATTGTCGCGCCTGAGATTTCTGATGAATTGCGTGAACTCGAAAAGAAAGGACTGGTGACGATAACCCAGGCTGAATTTGTCGACGAGCACATCACCGACGATTTAGTTCTTATCATCGCTGCCACCAATGACCCCGCCGTGAGCCTGCGGGTCAGTCAGATTGCTGGTCAGCTTAATATCCTGGTCAATTGCGTCGATCGGCCGGAGCTGTGCAGCGTTATTTTCCCGGCAATAGTGGATCGCGACCCCATTTTGATCGCCATAAGCAGCATGGGCAGTGCGCCGACGCTTGCCCGAATCGTCCGAGGCTGGATCGAAACACTGCTGTCTCCCAATCTCGGTCGACTTGCAGACTTGGGCGTCGCTCTGCGTGAACGGGTTAAAGACCAGATCGTTTCGCTGGAAGCGCGTCGGAGTTTCTGGGAAACCTTGTTTGGCGGTCATGCCGCTGAGCAGGCGCTTCAAGGGAATCATGATCAAGCAGTGGTGACTGCTGAAAAAATGTTGGCTAACCCCGAGATCAAAACAGGTAGTGTCGCCCTGGTGGGTGCCGGTCCCGGAGATCCCGAGCTGATTACACTCAAAGCACTACGTTTGCTGCAACGCGCGGACGTCATTCTCTACGACAAACTTGCAAACCCGGCATTGCTCGACTATGCACGACGCGATGCACAGCGGATATTTGTTGGCAAACAAGGTCCTAAACCCGGCAGTCAACCCGACCGTTCAGATAACCGTTCCAATCAGCAACAGTCCATAAACGAACAGATAATCAGCCATGCGCAAGCGGGCAAGCAGGTCGTGCGCCTGAAAGGCGGCGACCCATTTATTTACGGGCGCGGTGGAGAAGAATTGGAGTCGCTGGTTAAGGCGGATATCGATGTGATCGTGGTGCCGGGTATCACTGCTGCATTGGGCGCCGCCAGTTACGCCGGTATACCGCTGACTTATCGAAACCTGTCTCAATCGGTACGTTTCGTCACAGGCCATCGTGTAGAGAACACGGTTAACCTGGACTGGCCTGAAATGGGCAGGGCTGATCAGACATTGGTTATTTATATGGGTCTGGTCGGGTTGCAACGCATTTTGCAACGTCTGATGCAGCATGGTTGCGAAGCCCGGCGGCCAGCCGCACTGATTGAACATGCGACTTTGCCCGCACAACGAATCATCGATGGGAATGTCGGCAACCTTGCGCAACTCGCAACCGAGGCGCAAATTACTGGACCTTGTGTTGTCATTATCGGTGAGGTGGTCGGGCTCAGACACCGCTCATAGGCAATTTGTCGGACGGGGCAGGCCGGACCATTTTGCGGCGGTTTTTGCAGGGCTGGAACCAAATTGTTCCATCAGGTAGATGCTGTTGCCTTTATCTGCGCCAAGCTTTTCGCGCACCAGTTTGACGAATGGTCGCATGGCCGGGGCTACTTCAGTTTGCCTATAGAACGCTCGCAGAATATGCATCACTTCCCAATGATTGTCGGTGAGTTGTCTTCCCTCGAGCAGGGCTAATGCGTCAGCCATCGCAGGGTCCCAACTTGCCAGGTCCTTAAGGAATCCATCTTTGTCGAGTGCCTTTTCAAATGGGTTGTTCAATCGTTCCAACTCACAATTGGATTATGCTGTGTGCATAGCTCGACCATATCCTGATAGTCAATCACGCTGGCTCGCGCTGGCGCTTTGCAGCCGCGAATTTCCAAATCTTCGCCAACAACAGATATCTGTGATTGTTCAATCTGGTCTGCGACATATACGCCATCTGCCAGCAGAATTACCGGGTCATTGGCGGATAAACGCAACTGACATGATGACCAACCGGCGGGTGAAAATACTAAATGCAGGGTCATGACTGTGCACCCATAACCACGGTCTGCTGCGCGATCAAGTCGGCCTGTTTTGCGAAGTCCAACCTGACTACCGGCATGACTAAATCAGCCTCCGCTAGATTCCGGGATTGCAATGCGTCGGTACAAACATAGACCGAACTAATTTCATAAGTGGCAAGGGCGCCAAGTACTTTCCCCAGGGTGCGTTGCGACAGCGTGCTGGCATCCTGGTTTTTTAACAGGCACCAGACCCCTTCGCCACGAAACAGCACGCTGACTTCAAAATCGAACACTGCCCCCACCATGGCCGTCTCCATCAACTCCAAGCTGTGGCTGTTCTGATAGGGCGGCCGACTGATGATGCAGAGCAACTTTGTCACGCTGGAAACTCCACGTAGCGGTCGCTGTTGGCAATGGCATCGATGAGTTGACCCAGGCCGACGAGTTCAAAACCATCGGCCAGGGTTGTGGCTGGTTTGTCGTAGCGATCTTTTTCGCCGTCAGAAATTACCCCTCGTTTAAGGCCATTGGCGATGCACACTGCAAGCTCGATATCGTGTTGGACGCCGAATGCCGCCCACTCGGCGGCGATGTCGCGTTCTCCCTGGGGCGGTACCTGAGAGTTAAGTGCCGTCAGTACGGCTTCGTGGTAAAAGAATATCGAAGTGATCGTGTGGCCGGAATCCATCGCTGCCCGGCAAAATGCTAAGGCTTGGTGATTAGCTTGACTGGCGTAGGG
>Ga0114950_10000533_pt1 | contig 26320 bp, 29 predicted proteins | sample N075metaG_FD_83503 | JGI IMG/M metagenome (GOLD analysis project Ga0114950, IMG submission 83503) | Deep subsurface microbial communities from Kermadec Trench to uncover new lineages of life (NeLLi) - N075 metaG | ecosystem: Environmental > Aquatic > Marine > Ocean trench > Sediment | place... | reverse complement strand
TTTAATGATTTTCCCTGTAATTTTTCAAAATAAAAAATTTCAGAAAAGTCTCTTTTGATTTTTCGACGGCGAGTCAAACACCTATATGACACTATTCGTGAATCGTGAATTTGCCCCCACCCCCCTCTGGATGGGACCCATTTCAGCACGAACTTCCTGGTTTCTGAACAGGCAAGCAATCCATAGTTTGGTCATGCTGACAGGATGTCATGTGATCTATCCCAATTACTTGAGCAGACCAGGCCACCTGATCCTGAGTTGGTTGATCTGATCGAACAGGCTTATCTTGAGGGGCAGATTGATGGCCAGAAGGCTGATCTTGCATATCTGTGCTTATTGCCTGTTTTGGGAACAAAAGCGGGTACTTTTGCGGGTACTAGGCCCAACTAGGCTATCTGATTAGTAACAAAAACAGTGAGATACGATTTGACTGGTGATTGTGGGCCAGGATGACTGCTGCGGCATTTATCGCCAGGGCCTCCTTGACGACCTCGCGTGGATAAACACTGGTGCCATCGATAGTGCCCCGAAAAAGCTCGTCAAAGCGGAGCACGCGGTGCCGATTATCCAGGTACAGGCAGCAAAACATCTCGTGTCCGAGATGCCGGATTTTGGCGCGCAGAAACGACTGTGTATCCGCTGGGCTACGAATGGCCTGACCCACGGGAAGTGACGCCTCGAAGTAGCGTCTGGCGAGCTCGGGCAGGGCTCGGATCACGGCGGAACGTGAGCGGCCAACCCCGTATTCGGCCGTCAATGCGTCGCAGTCCGCATGCAAAACCTGGCGCAGACCACCGAAGCGCTCAAGCAGTCGCTCGGCAAGGTCGCGAGCCGCAGCTGTGTTGTGGCCGGCGTGAATAATCGTTGCAAGCAGTTCGGCATCGCTCATGACTTCCGATTGTGCCAGTCGCCCAGGCCCTGACAACTCGTTAATCCGGCCCGGATCACCGGATTCGGTGGCAATCCCGGCGAACAAGAGGCTAAGCTTACGACCATGAACGTTGTTCTCGGCATTACGGGTGGAATCGCCGCCTACAAGACACCTGAGCTCGTGCGTCGCTTGCTCGACCGCGGTGCTGACGTACAGATCGTCATGACGGCGTCGGCCGAAGAGTTCGTTACGCCGACGGCGTTGCAGGCCGTGTCCGGACGGCCGATACGATCCAACCTGTGGGACAAAGAGGCCGAGGCGTCGATGAGCCACATAGAACTGGCTCGCTGGGCCGACCTGGTATTGATCGCGCCAGCGACCGCCGAGATCATGGCGCGATTGGCTGGTGGGGCGGCATCCGACCTGCTTACGACACTGTGCCTGGCAACGGAAGCGCCACTCGCCATTGCGCCGGCGATGAATCGAGTGATGTGGGCTAACGCCGCCGTGCAGAAGAATCGAGAAACGCTTGAGGAGCGCGGGGTACGGATACTGGGGCCCGAACACGGATCACAGGCGTGTGGAGAAACGGGTGCAGGTCGCATGTTGGAGCCCAACGACATTGCCGCGATCGTCTGTGGGCCGCAACTTGTTGCCAGTGGTGCCCAATTGCTGGCGGGCAAAACGGTGCTCATGACGGCGGGGCCGACGCGTGAGCCGATCGACCCGGTGCGCTATATCACTAATCACAGTTCCGGAAAGATGGGTTATGCCATCGCCGCGGCCGCGGCCGAGCAGGGTGCGCGTGTTGTTCTTATCAGCGGTCCGACCGCGATCCCGGCGCCCGTCGGCGCCGAAGTTCATTATGTGCAGACGGCCGAGGAGATGTACGCGGCCAGTCACGCTCACGTTAGCGAGGCGGACATCTTCGTCGCAGCAGCAGCGGTTGCCGATTATCGGCCGGCAGCCAGGCAGGAACATAAAATCAAGAAGAGTGAGCAGACGATGAGCATCGAGCTGGTTCGTTCGCCGGACATCCTTGCCTCGATCGCTGGTCTTGAGGATGCGCCATTTACGGTCGGCTTTGCCGCAGAAACCGAGAACGTGCGCGAGTATGCGATTGGCAAACTCGAACGCAAGAAGCTCGACATGATCGTCGCCAACCTGGTTGGAGAAGATCGCGGCTTCGACAGCGACGAGAATACCGTCGATATATATTGGAACGGGGGTGAGAAATCATTTGAAACGGCGGAGAAAACCGAGCTTGCGCGCGATATCGTAAAACTCGTCGCTGAGCACTACGAATTGGCGAATACAAGAGCAAGTGTGTGCGACGCATCGAACTGAAGATCCTGGATCCACGGATCGGGGATTCAATACCTCTGCCACATTACGCGACCGACGGTTCCGCCGGGCTCGACATGCGAGCGTGTATTGACGAATCATTAATCGTGCAGCCCGGAGAAACGACGTTGATCCCGACCGGGTTCGCAATACACATTGGCGATGCATCGCTGGCGGCAGTTCTGCTGCCAAGATCAGGACTTGGGCACAAGCACGGGCTCGTGCTCGGTAACCTGACGGGGCTGATCGACTCGGACTATCAAGGTCAGGTGTTCATCTCTTGCTGGAACCGTGGCACCAAGAGTTACTGCGTGCAGCCCGGTGAGCGTATCGCACAGATGGTATTTGTGGCAGTGGAACAAGTGGAGTTCAACGTCGTCAGTGAATTCGGCGACAGCGATCGTGGTTCAGGTGGGTTCGGTCACTCAGGCAAGGTCTGAGCGGCGGACATTGTAATGCCTTTGAGGTTTTTGAAGCGATCGACATCACCCTCAAATCGCTCGATGATCGTGCGTTCGTCGAGCCGATATTTCTGCAGGTTTGACTCGTGCCGTTCGATCGTATTTTCAGTGTCCTGAATTTCCTGAACCAGGCTCGATTCGATCATTGGTGCGCTTGGGTCGGAGCTGTACGGGCGAAATCTCGACGATTCCTTCTTCAACAGCTGTAGTCTGCGATCGAGATTGCGCAAGTACAATTCCGTAACCCTGGATTGGGCCTGGAATAACTCAATTCGTCGATCACGATGCATCAGGATTTCATCCACGTTTTGGTAAGTCGAGAGCAATGCCCGGTCCGCACGCAGTTGTAATTCTTGCCGCACTTTAAGCACTGCTGCAATGCGCTCGGCTTCTAATTCTTCAGGCGTTTTCTTGCCCCGTATATGCCCGATTTTCACTCCATGCTCGTTGATCATGTCCTTCGGTACATCCGCGAACTCGGGCGGAATGCTATCGCCATAGTACCGGATGCCGTCTTCGTCCACCCAGGTATACGAAATGCGTTGTTGGGCGCTGGCGGCCAGGGGCAACAGGAAACACAAAAAGATTGTGAGTGCTCTGATTTGCATAGCGAAACTATGCCACGATTTTGACCCCCAGAACCGGGACTGGTTCGCGAATTCCAGTTTGATGGGTGCTGATATTTTGTAAATCACATTGCTAAAAATCAATAGATACAAGACGTTACGAAATTATACCGTATTCTCTCCGATATTCCAGAATCGACGCGAGCAAGTCCGCGCGCTCGCCGGACTCTTCCAGTGTAACAATCAGACTATCGAGCCCGATAATACTGATTACGGGAATGCCGAGGGCCTGCTCCAGTTCCTGAACTGCGGATGCCGGGCCCTGTCCGCGTTCCTGACGATCCAGCGATATCACCAGGCCGACAACGTCCGCGCCGGCTGCCGAGATAGTCCGATAGGCCTCGCGTACGGCCGTGCCCGCGGTAATGACATCGTCGACGATCAGTACCCGGCCCGCGAGTGGTGCGCCAATGATACTGCCGCCCTCACCGTGCGATTTTGCTTCCTTGCGATTGTAGGAAAACGGTACATCGATGTCCTGATGTTCCGCCAGCGCTGCCGCCGCAAGCGCGGCGAGGGGAATGCCCTTGTACGCCGGGCCGAACAACATGTCGAATGGAAGGTCGGCCTCGGCGATCGCCGTTGCGTAGTAGCGCCCGACACGCGCGGCGGCGTAGCCGGTATTAAAAAGTCCGGCATCGAAAAAATATGGGCTGATGCGTCCGGACTTCAACGTAAACTCGCCGAAACGCAGAACGCCGAGTTCGATGGCCAGATCGATGAACTCTTTCTTATAAGCCTGCATGGGTTGGCTTCTGTATGATGGCCGCCATTCGAAATCGCTTTAAAGTATGACACAGGGTTCACGGAGGCGCAGATTGTTTCGAGTAATTAGTTTGAACGCCAATGGCATACGGGCGGCGGCTCGTAAGGGTTTCTTCGAATGGTTGCGGGACCAGGACGCCGACGTCGTATGCATCCAGGAAACCAAAGCGCAAGAGCACCAATTGGTCGACGAATGCTTTTCGCCGGCTGGTTATCACTGCTACTACGAGGATGCGATCAAGAAAGGTTACAGTGGCGTTGCGCTTTACTCGAAGAACAAACCGAAAAAAGTCATTCGGGGCTACGGTGATCGGGAATTCGACGACGAAGGCCGATACATTGAGGTGCAGCTCGAAGGAATTTCTGTCGTATCGTTGTATCTGCCATCGGGGTCCTCCAGTGACGAGCGTCAGGCAGCCAAGTTTCGATGCCTCGATACGTTTACCGAACATCTGCACAAGCTGCGCAGACGTCGCTCGGAGACGATCATTTGTGGTGATTGGAATATTGCGCACAAAGAAATCGATCTCAAGAACTGGAGAGCCAATCAAAAGAACTCCGGATTTACGCCGGAAGAACGGGCATGGATGGACAAGGTGTTCGGCGAGTATCGCTGGGTCGACGCATTTCGGGTGGTGCAGCCCGACGCCGATCAGTACACGTGGTGGTCGAACCGCGGTCGCGCCTGGGACAATAATGTAGGGTGGCGACTCGACTACCAGGTCGTCACCGAGGGACTTCAGAACCGCGTTCTGGCTGCAGATATCTACAAGAATCAGCGATTTTCCGATCACGCGCCGCTGATCATGGATTACGATTAGTCACGATGAAGCGGCAGACATTTCGGGAAGCCATCCTAAACCGGCGCATGCTGATTTGCGTCTTTACCGGCTTCACATCCGGGCTGCCGCTCTACGTTCTCATTCAGCTGGTACCCGCCTGGTTGCGGGTCGAGGGCGTGGGCCTGGCGGAGATTGGTTTCTTCGCACTGGTCGGTTTTCCCTACACCTGGAAATTTCTTTGGTCACCCATTATGGACCGCTACACGCTGCCTTTTTTGGGGCGCCGTCGTGGATGGATGTTGGTGACTCAGCTAGCCTTATTGGCGTCTATTGCGGCGATGGGCTTTGTCAAACCAGAGTTGTCCATATGGACCGTGGCCTATATCGCCGCCGCTGTTGCTTTCTTCAGCGCGAGCCAGGACATCGTGCTGGATGCTTATCGTCGCGAATTGTTGCCCGATCTGGAACTTGGCCTCGGTAACTCTATTCACGTGCAGGCCTACCGATTGGCAGGGCTAGTACCTGGTTCACTAGCATTAATTCTCGCGGACTTTCTACCGTGGCATATCGTATTTGCAGTCGTGGCGTTGTTCATGGGAGTCGGGCTGGTCTTAACATTGATCATTCAGGAGGCAATTGCTGATCCGAGTCCGCCCAAAACGCTGCGCGAGGCCGTGGTGGAACCCTTTCGCGAGTTCGTGCAGCGTAAGGGCGTAGCGGCCGCGTCGTTGATTCTCGCTTTTTTGTTTCTTTACAAACTCGGGGACAACATGGCTACTGCATTGTCGACACCATTTTACGTCGATATCGGTTTCAGCCTGACCCAGATCGGTTCCATAGCGAAATTTGCGTCACTGTTCGCTGTCATCATTGGTGGCCTCGCGGGCGGCGTCATGATGATCAAACTGGGGATCAATCGTGCCTTGTGGACGTTTGGCGTCGTCCAGGTTGTCAGCATACTGGGGTTTGCAGTTTTGGCGGAAGTGGGTGCCAACCCATGGATGCTGGGCATTGTTGTGGCCCTGGAGTATCTGGGTGTGGGGTTGGGTACGGCCGCTTTTATTGCTTTCATCGCGCGAACTACCAGTACCGTATTCGCCGCGACTCAGTTCGCTCTATTCACGGCCATAACGGCAGTTCCGCGAACGCTGGCCAATGCGGTAACCGGTGTCATCGTTGAGCAGGTGGGTTGGACGACCTTTTTTCTACTGTGTACGGTGCTGGCGATTCCTGGAATGCTTCTGCTGCTGAAGGTCGCACCATGGAACGGTGATGAGTTGCATGGTTGAAATCGAAGTAGGCCCATTAGCAGATCTCGAGGACCCGGGTTGCCGCGAATTTCAGATCGGCGATGGCGATTGGCCATTGCGGGGATTCATCGTGCGGCAGGGCGAGAAGGTCTACGCCTACGAGAATTACTGCATGCATGTGGGTCACCCGTTGAACTGGATGCCCGATGGTTTTCTTAGCAAGGATCGTACGGCGATCCTGTGTGCGTCACACGGCGCGCTTTACGAAATGGACACTGGACTTTGTTTCGCGGGGCCTTGCGTGGGAAAGTCGCTGCGCACTGTCGACGTAGAGGTTCGTGACGGGACGATCTACTGCTGGAACTAATAGGGGTCAGAGCCCTTTCTTTGAAAGGGCTCTGACCCCTAATCTCCTACGGTTTATTCTGCAGAAACTCCAGCGGATCGTGAAAGCCGGCCGGCATATCGCCCTCTTTGCGACCAACGTAGTCATCCGGGTCCATGTCAACCGATCCGGACCAGTCCTCGGGCGCACTGACTTCGATCAATAGCAGCTCGGGCCATGACTCGAGCTCAACCTCATCGATCGTACCGTCGAAATGCTGTATTTCGATCGTGCCATCCGTTTCGTCTACGGCAACGACTTCAAACAGACTGCCATTGGGACGACGAAACCATTTGCCGATTACCGGGAATGCGACTGCCATGCTCTTCTCCCTGACCCTTAAATTAACTATCCTCCTCTTATAGTTATAGATCAATACGCGTGAATCGCCAGTCCCAAATTCGATGTCCGTGTCGCAAGCCGCGTCGTTCGAATTTGGTAGCAGTTCGAGCCAGCGGCTGGTCCCCGTCGTGTTCACGTCGTTCCGTGCATTCGAAGCCGGAATATTCCCCAAGAACTTCATCAATGTGCTCTGCATAGTTCGCCCAATCCGTTGCAATGTGCAACGAACCATTTGACTCAAGGCGATTCGCGCACAAGTCCAGAAACCGGGGCTGAACGATGCGTCGTTTGTGGTGACGTTTCTTTGGCCAGGGATCGGGAAAGTACAAATTGATGCGCGACAACGAGTCGCCCGGGATTTGCATTTCCAGCACCTCAATTGCATCGTGCGATATGAGCCGAAGATTAGTCACCCCCGCATCGTGCGCCGCGATCAGGCAGTGCCCGATTCCCGGGTCATGCACCTCGACGCCGAGAAAGTCGGTCGCAGGATCATCGATGGCGAGTTGCACCAGCGATTCGCCGTTGCCAAAGCCGATTTCGAAAACTCGCGGTGCGGTGCGATTGAAGATCGAGTCAAGATCCAGCAAACGCGGTGCGTAATCGACTCCGTATTCCGGCCACAGTTCATCAAGTGCGCGTTGTTGCGATGAGGTCAACCGCCCGGCGCGGCGCACATAACTTCGAATCGGTCGGTGACGCCCGGTTGGATCGTTGTCGTGCGGCACGGCGTTTCAGGATCGGCGTTTGCCGCGGACAAACTGTACCGGGGAGGTCTTGTCGGGCCAACGGCCCTCGACAGACGCATAAAAAGAACGGCAAATGGCAATATCGGCTTGCATGTCACCGGTGAGCGTCATCTCCGGCCCGAAACCGAGCCGCCTGTTCGCGTAATCGAAGAAACCGAATACGACGGGTACGCCGGCGCCTTCAGCGATGCGATAAAACCCGGTTTTCCAGCCCTTGGTCTTGCTGCGAGTGCCTTCCGGCGACAGCCCCATCAGATAACTCTCGTTGGTATTGAATGCCTCAACGGCCTGCTTGACGGCCATGTTGGCATTGCCCGGGTGCAATGGTACGCCACCCAGACCTCTGAGCAGCAGGCTCAACGGAAACCAGAACAGCGTTCCCTTGACGAGAAACTTGACATCAAGTCCGTACGCTACTTTGTAAACCAGCAGCCAGTAACCGTCCCAGTAGGACGTGTGTGGTACACCAATGATGACCGCCTTTTTTGCGCTCGGCACTGGGCCAACAGGAGTCCAACGACCCAGTTTCAAGTGCAGTTTTGCCACGCGCGGCCAGAACACCTTTATTGCCCCCGGGATATTTCAGTGGCCAGACGATGGCGCAGTATGACGGGTAGCAACCACAATGTAACGATCAGGCATCCAAGCAAAGCACCTGCCGCTTGCGCGCCAAACTGCACGAGACTGGGACTTGTGGCAACGATGAATGCGCCGAACGCGGCTATCGAAGTGGCGATCGTTACGACGATGGCGAGACCCGTTTCGGCAAACACAGCGGTCAGATCGCCATTGTGCCGACGCCAGGCCGCCGACAGGTGCACACCGCCATCGACACCGATTCCGAGTACGAGCGGGATAATGGCCGCAGTAACAACCGATGCGGGGACGCCGGTCATCGACATCGCACCGGCAACCCAGATCAATGACAGAACGAGGGGTAGCAGGACAACAAAGGGCAGGCCGATACTGCGCGTGCCGAACGCCAGAACCAGAAGAATAAGTCCGGCCGCGAGCGGCAGCACGAATCGAATGTCGGCGAACAGCAGTTCGTCGATGCGGGCGTTCAACGCCGGCGCCCCGCTCAAAGTCCACGCGCCGAGCTCCAGTCGCTCAATCTGTCGTTCGAGATCCCAGGTGACGGCTTCAAAGTTGCTACGAATGAACGGATTCGCAACCGGGTGGACCTGCACCAGTCCCTCAAGGCCGGTTACAGCGAAGAGGTTTGCCACGCTTGCGGGACGATCGATGTCGGCCATGAACTCGATTGCGTCATCATTGTCGTCAAATCGAATGAGAATAGGCGACGCGCTAAGCCCGTATTCCTCGGCGATCCTGGTTTGTAAAATTCGTGATTGAATGTCAGCGCTTTCGAGTTTGCGTATGTCACTGAGCACGTCGAGATTTCCGGCGGCGTAAGTCGCGATCGCAGTTATCGCGATAGCTACCACTGCAATTGACCGGCCGCTTTTCTCTATCCACACAGCGAGTGCGCGCAAAGGCATGTCGAATGCGGCCTTGCCCAACAGCCAGCGCTCCGGGCAAGCCAACAGGATCGCGGGCAACAGGGTGATGCAGGCGATGTAAACACCCGTTGAGACAAACGCGCCGGCTATCCCCAGGTCTGCAAACCCGCGGAGCTCTGAAGCGGCTAGCGCACAAAACGTGGCAACAGTCGTAAGGCTCGCGACAGTAATCGGCCGCAGCAAACGCCACCAAGCGGATAACACCGCATCATCGCGAGATAATCCGTCACGAACGATCGAGTAACGGCACGCCTGAATCATGTGAATGCAGTGATCGATGCCGATGCCGATCAGCAACGTCGGTACCGCCGCGGCAAACAGTGTGAGTTCAGGTCGCACGAGGCTGTATGCCGCGAGTCCCCATTCAATGCCGAGCCCTACCGGTACCAACATCGCGAACGCGAGCCAACCAATCCGGTAGACGAAAGCGAACAACAAGGTGACAAGGACGAGCGCAACCACCAGCGCCGTTATCAAGTCGTGGTTGAGGTTGTCGTGAGTTTCGACGATGTAGGCAGGCGTGCCGGCCATGCCGCACGTCACGGTCAGTGCACTGAGAATAGGGGCGACTTGTTTGACGACAATGCCGGCATGTCGATAGTCTGCAGCGTCGCCGGTTAACGAGAAAGCATACAGCGACGATTTGCCGGGATGGATATAAGTGCGGGTATGGGCTCGGATCTCGGGGAGCGACTCTATGCGCCTGATTTCAGTGCGCGGCATGTGCTGGTCAGGGTCGCAGACAACCAGCAACTCCTCGAGGCCGGTCGTGACTTTGGCGAGATCCCGGAAAGTCATTACCGCGGGGTCATCGTCACCGAGCAGGCCGTACAGATCGCCATTCAGCTGCAGGCCATCAAGTTGCACGGTTGCGAGCAGCGTCAGAGCAATGCCGGCAATGGTGACCGGAACGGTCGGCCATCGCGCTGCACCGCTACTGTCTGTCATGTCAGTTCCGGCGTCTCAATGTACCGCGAGTATGGTGAACACCACCGCAGCGGCAGAGACGAGAACAACGGCAGCCGTCAGCCACATGCGCTGACGGTGCAGTGACTTGAGTTCGCCTCGAATCGTCCGAATTTCGGCAGTCTGTTGCGCCCGATCGGAACTGCCCGACTCGGCCCGATCGGCGAGGTAGCGAATTGCCGCAGGCAGCTCGCGCAACGCGTCCCGTAACTGCGGAAGATTTTCACGCAAGTCATCGAGCATCGCGGCTGGACCGAGTTGATCACTCATCCATTTCTTGAGGACCGGATGGGCGGTCTTCCACAAATCCAGTTGCGGATACAGCTCGCGGCCCAGGCCCTCGATATTGAAGAGTGTCTTGTGCAACAGGATCATCTGCGGCTGAATTTCGACGTTGAATCGTTGCGCGACCCGGAACAGCCGCATCAGCACCTGTGCAAACGAAATCTCGGCAAGCGGCTTGTTGAATATCGGCTCGCACACGGTTCGCACGGCGGTTTCCAGTTGATCGATGCGCGTGCCCTCGGGCACCCAGCCAGAGTCGAGGTGCAATTTGGCGATGCGGTGATAGTCGCGATCAAAAAATGCGAGAAAATTCTCGGCGAGGTAACGCTGGTCGCTCGGGCTCAGTGTTCCTATGATGCCGAAATCGACTGCGGCGTATTTGGGTTTTTCCGGATCGGTCACAATGACAAATATGTTGCCGGGGTGCATGTCCGCGTGGAAGAAATTGTGACGGAACACCTGGGTGAAGAATATTTCAACGCCGTTCTCAGCGAGCACTTGAATATTCGTACCCGCTTCTCGCAGTGCGTCCATATCACTGATGGGTATGCCGTAGATGCGCTCCTGAACGAGCACCTCGGGCCGGCAAAAATCCCAATAAATATCAGGTACATATAGCATGTCGGAACCGGCGAAATTACGTCTGAGCTGTGCCGTGTTGGCGGCCTCACGCATCAGGTCGAGTTCGTCGATGATCGTGCGCTCGTACTCGTCAACGAGTTCCAGCGGTCGCAATCGTTTGCCATGTTCCCAGTAACGGTCGGCCAGGCCCGCCAACATTCGCAGCACTTCAAGATCGCGTTCGATCAGGTCCTGTACGCCAGGGCGCAAGAGCTTGACGATGACTTCAGCGCCGTTCGGCAGTTGCGCGGTATGCACCTGTGCGATTGATGCTGCAGCGAACGGCTCGATGTCAAAGCGTTCGAAAACCTCGTCAACGGATTTTCCATACGCTTCATTCAAAATCGCAACTGCAATCTCTCCCGGAAACGGCGGCACCTCGTCCTGTAATTTTGCGAGTTCGTCCGCAACCTCTCTGGGCAGCAGGTCGCGACGAGTCGAAACTGCCTGACCGAATTTTACGAAGACCGGCCCGAGTTCTTCGAGGGCCAGCCGAATGCGCTCACCAAGCGGCGCGGACGAGGTCCTTCGTCTCGGGAACAGGTAGAAAAGGAAACGCAGCGGCCGCAACAAATGCGTTTGCTTGATGACGTCATCGAGACCGTACTTGACGAGTATCCGCTGAATGCCAATCAGTCTCGCAATTATGCGTCGCCGGCGCATCGTCAGCCTGGTCTCTCGAGGCGCTTCAAGCGTGCGGCGATACGCTCGACATCGTCGCGCAATTCACCGACGCGTTGGCTAAACCGTTCAACTTCGTACCGGGTGGGTAGATCTCTGCGTTCTTCTTGTAAGTATTCGCGAATATTGTCGCCCATCGTGGAGCGTGCACCGCGTGCCCAGTTGCTGACACCGCGGGCGAATTCTGCCAGTTGATGTGCTGCGACGTCGCCGATCACGCGCGACAGTTCCTCTTCGACGTCTGGCTTTGCGTGGTCGAGCAAATTCTGAAAGCTTTGTGCAGTCGCAGCGTCACCTGTCAGGTCGATGTCGCCGTCCCGAATCGCCTGCGCTCCGGCTCCGCCCGCCATCCTCGCCAGCGTCACGAGCGAGCCCGTAATAGCGACATCCGGGTCTGCGTCGAATTCGGTCGTCAGTGTCACAACGTCCTGGTCAAACACGAAATACATGGCTAGCGCCGTGTCGCGAACGCGAATGGCAACAGTCTTGCCATCGAGCTGGGTTGCGATTGCGCGGGCCGGTGTGATCTCGGCGATATTGCGATTGAGCATTTCGGCAATCGGGCGCAACAGGGCTTCGAGGGGGTCTGGCATCAATGAGTCCTAGAGGCGGTAACCGCTGTGCAAAGCGACGATTCCACCGGCCAGATTCTGGTACCGGCATCGCTCGAGACCCGCAGCTTGCATCATGCCCAGCAGCGTTTCCTGGTCCGGGTGCATGCGAATCGATTCAGCGAGATACTGGTAACTATCCTCGTCGTTTGCAATGAGCTTGCCGAGTATTGGCAGCACTTTGAATGAATAGAAATCGTAGGCGGGCCGAATAGCCTCGGCGGGTTTGGAAAATTCGAGGATCAGAAGTTTACCGCCGGGTTTGAGCACCCGATGCATTGATTGCAAAGCAACGTTCTTGTCGGTGATGTTGCGCAGCCCGAATGCAACCGTGATGCGATCGAATGTGCCGTCTTCGAACGGCAGATTTTGTGCGTCGACTTGTGCAATTGACAAGTTACCCGCGACACCACCGTCAACCATTCGGCGTCTGCCTTGAATCAGCATTGCAGCATTAATGTCGGCCAGCACGACATGACCGGTTGTGCCGACTCGTTGCGCGAATTCTTTGGCGAGGTCGCCGGTGCCGCCCGCGAGATCCAGTACCATGTGACCTCTGCGAACGCCGGCCTGATCGATCGTATGGCGCTTCCACAGACGATGCAATCCGCCCGACATCAAGTCGTTCATGATGTCGTAACGGCTGGCGACGGAGTCGAAGACGCCTTTTACGAGGTCGGCTTTGTCGCCGACCGGCACGGTCTGGTAGCCGAAATGCGTAGTTTCAGTCGATGCGTCGGTTTTGGCCATGAGGTTTGATTATTCGGGCTTTTCGCGAGCATACCCTGCGGCTGCGAGGCGGTCGAGGTAGCTTCGCCAGTTGGCTTCCATGTTGCTGCCCAACTCATGCAGGTAAACCCATGTGTACAAGCCCGTATCGTGGCCATCGTCGAACACCAGGCGGACGGCGTAATGGCCAACCGGCTCGATCGCCGTAATAGCCACATTTTCTTTGCCGGTTTGCAGGAATTCCTGCCCCGGGCCATGCCCTTTGACCTCAGCGCTGGGAGAATGCACCCGAAGATACTCAAACGAATAATGAAACTCGCTGCCGTCATCGAAGCTGACGACCAGCGTTTTCGATTTCTTGCGTAAACGAATTTCCGTTGGTATAGATGTCATAGCGCGTGAACGGGGCGTTTTGCCCCATGTTGGAGCGCTCCTACAAAATATACCGGCTCAAGTCTTCGTCTTTCGCTAACTCGGCCAGGTGGTCGTCGACGTAGCCGGCGTTGATTTGAACGTGCGAGCCGCTCTTGTCGGACGCCTCGAACGAAATTGTCTCCAGCAGACGCTCCATGACAGTATGCAGCCTGCGAGCGCCTATGTTTTCGGTGTTTTCGTTGACATGGAATGCGACTTCCGCGATCCGGCGGACACCACTTTCGGTGAATTCCACGGCGACGTCCTCAGTGCCGATCAGGGCGTCGTATTGCGCAGTGAGCGACGCATCGGGTTCGGTAAGAATTCTGACGAAATCGTCTGTTGTTAATGACTTCAACTCGACTCGAATTGGAAAGCGCCCCTGAAGTTCGGGTATGAGATCCGATGGTTTTGACGCATGAAACGCGCCCGCTGCGATAAACAGGATGTGATCGGTCCGCACCATGCCGTACTTGGTGTTGACGGTGCAGCCTTCGACGATTGGCAGCAGATCGCGTTGCACGCCTTCGCGGGACACATCGGCGCCATACGTTTCCGACCGACGTGCAACTTTATCTATCTCGTCAAGAAATACGATGCCGTGTTGCTCGACGGCCTCAAGCGCCTGCAATTTGATTTCTTCGTCGTCGACAAGCTTCGCGGCTTCCTCGTCAGTCAGGTGCCGGCGCGCCTCTTTGACCTTTAGTTTGCGCGTTTTTCGACGGTTGCTACCGAGGTTTTGAAACATGCCTTGCAACTGGCTCGTCATTTCTTCCATGCCCGGCGGTGCCATGATCTCGATTCCCACCGGCATCGCCTGGATTTCGATTTCGATTTCCTTGTCGTCAAGTTTTCCCTCGCGTAGCATCTTTCGGAATTTCTGACGAGTATCCGAGTTATCCGCTGCGGGTTCGGCGTCGCCTGTCAAACCAATGGGCTGTGATGGCGACGGCAACAACGCATCGAGCACACGATCCTCGGCCGCGTCCTCTGCGCGATGGCGAACCTTTGCCATCGAGTCTTCACGAATCATTTTGACAGCGACGTCCATCAAGTCTCGAATGATGCTGTCGACTTCGCGGCCGACGTATCCGATTTCAGTAAATTTGGTTGCTTCGACCTTGATAAAGGGCGCTTTTGCCAGCTTGGCAAGTCGACGCGATATCTCTGTTTTGCCAACGCCGGTAGGACCTATCATTAATATGTTCTTGGGCGTGATTTCGCTGCGCAGCGGCTCATCGAGCTGTACACGGCGCCAGCGATTGCGTAACGCGATCGCTACGGCCCGTTTTGCTTCGTCCTGGCCGACGATGTGTTTGTCCAGTTCCTGAACGATTTCTCTGGGGGTCATTTGTGACATGTTTTGTGATGCGCTCCTACAATTCTTCTATAACGATGTTCTGATTGGTATAGACGCAGATGTCGCCGGCGATGTTCAGCGCTTTCTCGACAATTTCGCGGGCCTCCAGGTCGGTGTTTCGCAACAGCGCGAGTGCCGCGGCCTGGGCAAAAGGTCCGCCCGAACCGATGGCCATCAGGTCATCCTCGGGCTCAATAACATCTCCGTTTCCCGAGATGATAAATGATTTCTCTTCATCTGCGACGCATAGCAAAGCCTCGAGTCGTCTGAGGCGCCGGTCCATGCGCCAGTCCTTGGCGAGTTCAATCGCGGCCCGTGTCAGGTTACCGTATTGCTCGAGCTTGCTCTCGAAGAGCTCGAACAATGTAAATGCGTCAGCCGTACCGCCAGCGAATCCGGCAATCACACGGCCGTCGGCCAGGGTCCGGACCTTACGCGCGTTGCCCTTCACGATTGTGTTGCCCATGCTGACCTGACCGTCGCCCGCTATGGCAACCTTGTCATTGCGACGGACCGAGACAATGGTCGTCCCGCGAAATTGTTTCATGCACATATCCTGTCTTTACTTAAACGGGTTTTCGCGACTTCTTCGGGCCTTATTATCCCCCTTGAGGGGAGAAGGCCCTCCCACACGCCGCGCTCCTACAGTTTGCTTTTTCTGCGTGCGCGAGGATGAGTTTTGTCGTATATCTGGGCGAGATGCTGGAAGTCAAGGTGCGTATAGATCTGCGTCGTTGAGATGTTGGCGTGCCCCAGCAATTCCTGGACGCCGCGAAGATCGTGGCTGGACTCGAGCAGATGTGTTGCGAACGAGTGACGAAACAGGTGCGGATACACCTTGCTGTCAATGCCCTGGCGTCGGGCCCAGTGTGCGACCCGCGCTTGCACCGATCGTGGGCTGAGTCGAGTACCACGATTGCTGACAAATAATGCCTTTTCACCGGTCGGTGCGATGTCTGGCCGTGTCTTGTACCACGTTGCCAACGCCTTAAGCGCCTTCCGGCCGACCGGAACGATGCGATCCTTGTTACCTTTGCCGGTTACTCGAACCGTCGCATCCTGCGTGTCAATGTCATCACAGTCCAGATCGGTGAGTTCGGCAAGCCGGAGCCCGGATGAATAAAACAACTCCAGGATCGCCCGGTCGCGATCGACGATGGGTCCGTGCCCTTGAATATCGAGCAGTCGGGCCATGCGGTCGACGTCAAGATTGTTGGGTAGGCGTTTGCCCGACTTCGGCGCCGAGACCCCCTCAACCGGATTGCGTTTTACGTGCTTTTCGCGGGTCAGGTAGCGGTAGTAAGTGCGCGAGGCCGACAGACGGCGTTGAATGCTTCGGGGGGACAATCCGCGGCGAAAAATCGTGGCGCAATAGGCCCGGATATGTTCGCTGTCGATGTCTGCCCAGTTGCGGATGCCTTCGTCATCGCAATAGGCGACCAGCGCGTCGAGATCGCGACGATAATGTTTGCAGGTTAAGTCAGAAAGCCGACGCTCATACTTGAGATGGCCGATAAACCTGTCGATCCAATCCACCTCAGCGCTGTCCACCGGTCGGACCCCCGTGAATCAGTAGCGAGCGAGGGCTCCTTCGACGAGGTCCCCGATGCGTGTCAGAAAGTCGATGCTCATGCCCGGATGGAAGCGGTCTGCGTTGACGCTGCCAATCGCAAGAAAACCAATTCGTGTTTTGTCGCCGAGCGGAATCAGTGCGACTGACCCGACTTCATTCGCGTCGGATTGAAACAGAAAATCGCGTTGTGAATCTCGTACCTGGCCGCAGCGCGGGCCCTTGCCATCGAGAAATGTCTCGAATGGCTTCAGCTCTTCGTCGGCGCGTGGGATGGCGCGGAAGAACCGCCCGACCTTGATGTCGTCGAACATCACCGGGTCGCCAAACAAGACCAGGATGGCATGATCAGCGCCAAAGCCACTTCGCATGGCCTCTTCGATGGCGGCGACTGTTGCGGCGAGGTCACGCGTACCGAGCAACTGCAGCGCCAGTGCGTGGATCTTGGCCATGAGCACATCGTTGTCGCGTGCGACGGCGATGAGTTCCTTGAGTTGACGCTCCAGCTTGAGCTCCTTCTGCCTGAGCATCGAAACCTGGCGTTCGACAAGTGATACCGCTTCGCCGGTTCCGTGCGGTACGCTGAGCGTATTGAGCAACGTGCCGTGGCGTTCAAAAAAGTCGGGATTCGCTTCCAGGTATTCCTCCACGGCCCGTTCCGAAATTGCTTCTTCGATGAAGTCCGGTCTGCGTTGTGTGCTCATAGCTCGATGATTCCCTCGCTCAAAATTTGGGCATCGCCGGTTAGCCACACCGGTTCGCTACCACCGGGCCAGCTTACCACGAGTTCGCCCCCGGGCATTTGTACCCCAACCTTGTCGTCGAGCTGACCCTGGCGGTGTCCCGCAACGACCGCGGCGCACGCGCCCGTGCCACAGGCCAGGGTTTCTCCTGTGCCGCGTTCATAAACGCGCAGTTCGATGTTGGTGCGGTCAGCAAGCTTCATGAAGCCTACGTTGGTGCGAGCCGGAAAGCGTTTATGAGACTCAATGAGCGGGCCGAGCCCGGCCACGTCCGCAGTCGCAACGTCGTCGACTTCGAGCACACAATGCGGATTGCCCATCGACAAAATCGCGACGTCGAAGGACTCTCCAGCAACGTCAATAGTGTATCGGTCGGCCTGTACGTCAGTGATGAACGGCACGCGCGCCGGGTCAAATTCGGGCAGTCCCATGTTGACTGCGACGAGGTCGTCGTCGAGTACTCGCGCTTCGATCGGGCCGACAGGACTGTCGAAAACGAACTCGTGCACAGAGGCATCTTCATGTGCCAGCATCAGGGCAACACAGCGAACCCCGTTGCCACATTGTTCGACTTCCGATCCATCTGCGTTGAAGACCCGATAGCTCGCTGCAATCGAGTCATCGCGCGATGATGCTAGCCACATCAGTTGGTCAAAACCAGGGCCAAGCTCGCCGCCGCCCAACCGTTTGAGCATGTCGGCAGACGGCGGAACAGCAGATGCATTGCGCCGATCAATGACCAGGATCTGGTTACCGGCGCCCTGCATTTTCGTGTAGTTAAGTTGCATCGTACTAAATGGACTTTTGATGTCTGCGTCTGTAGTTTACATAGGTTCCGTACCAAACTAACAACAATGCTCCTGAAGGAGAATCATGCGGCACATCATGGTCTTAAATCCGAAAGGTGGTTGCGGAAAGAGCACGCTCGCAACCAACATCGCGTGTTATTTTGCCAACGAAGGCGCGGCTGTGGCGCTGGCCGACTACGATCGACAACGATCGAGTCTTGACTGGCTGGATCGTCGGCCTGACAACCGTCCGGCCATTGCCGCCGTGGCGGCATTCGAGGAGGGTCTTCGGCATGTACCGCGTGGCGCCGACATCGTCGTCAGCGATGCGCCGGCGCGGTCGCATGGAACTGAGCTGACCGACCTGGTCAAACACGCCGAAACGATAGTCGTGCCGGTGTTGCCCTCGACGATTGATATGCAGGCCATGACTTCTTTTCTAAAGGAATTAAAAGGGGTCGGTAAGGTGCAACGCCGGGAGGTCAAAATCGGCGTCGTGGCCAACCGCGTGCGGGACAATACCTTGATATTCGACGAACTGGATGAGTACCTGACGAAAGTCAGGGTGCCGTATATCGTTGCGCTTCGGGAAGCGCAAAACTATGTGCGTGCGTACACCCGTGGCCTCGGCATTTTTGAACTGCCAGAGTATCTCGCGTGGCCCGACTGGGATGAGTGGGAACCACTGACCGACTGGTTGCGTAGCAGGCGCAGTCAGCCATAACAATCGGGGTCAGAGCCCTTTTCATCAAAAAGGGCTCTGACCCCGAAGGACGCCGAATCAGGCTATTCGTCGGGCGCGAGGTGCGGAATGGCGGGCAGAGGTTCGTCGGTGACCATGTTGAGTCCGGCACGGTATGCATCGGCCGCCGCGTCGGCCTCACCCAGCTGATTCAAGAGGTGCCCGTATACCTGGTAGGCGTCTGGCGTTGGTCGAAAACCGATAACGGTCTCGAGGTAGCTGCGTGCCTTGCCCCACAGTTGGTTACGCAAACACAGCTGGGCTGACGCCAGCAGCAGATCCGGATCATTGCCGCGATCGGCCAACCAGCCCTCAGCGCGTTTGAGTTGTTGGGTCGTGTCCGGGCCCTCGACCAGGCCATACAGGCGAATCAGCGGTGCGCGCCACTCGGATTTCAGTGCTGCCGCGAGGTCCTTCTCGGCCTTCTCGTTCATGCCGGTTCGCATCAGCGCCTGGTAATAGCTGTTCAGCAGCGATGGCTCGTTGTGCAGTCTCTTTGGGACGGCTTTCCATTCGGCGATCACGGCCTCGCCGTCTGCTGCGTGTTTCAGATTTTCCTCGTGGACGCGGATCGTCCATTTATCGATCGTGTCCTGATCGATTCGCCCGTGCTTCTTGAGTCGCGGAAGAGTGTGAGCAAGATTGGCCCAGTCTTCGAGTCGATAGTACAAACGCCCAAGTAACGCGAGTGCGTAGCTGTGATCTTTGGAGTTATCGTCGAGTCGACGCAGGGTCGCCAGTGCCTGTTCGTACTGCTTTCGATCGAGTTGCAGTTCGGCCTGGGTAAGCAATACGGCGTTTGCCGCCTCGGGTGTATGTTCGTAGGCAAGCTTCAGCCACTCATCACGGCGGTCGTCCTGTTGTTGCAAATGGGCCGCGCGAGCGGCTTGCAGGTAGTTGAAAAGCGGGGCATCACTACTGTCGGCGGCCCGTGCCAGGAGTTTTTCACCGCGCTCGAAATTGCCTTCAGCGATCTGGATCATGCCGAGCGTCAGTTTCTGTCCTGCCCTGCCTGCACGCATTCGACCTGCGGCCTCGCCCAGTTTGCGCGGCGCGTGAATGAGAAAGCGAATCAACAACACGGCAAACACGAGCAGGATCACCATGCCGATCAAAACCGGCACGGACATCTCCACGATGTGGCCCCGAAAATTGATGAGGACATAGCCGGGGTCACCGAGCAGGAAGTGCGCAGCCAACGCACTCAACACGAGCACAACGACTACGATAGTCGCAAATTTCATTGTGCAGACCCAGGTTGGGTATTGAATCTGCGCAATAAACGCAGTGACTCGGATATGTCGGGCGGGGCTACAGCAATCATGCCGTCCCGTATCTCACTGATTGTGCGTGTTGCACCATCCACGGCTGCGCTCTCGGGGTCGAAGTACAGTGCGAGCCAGGCGGTTGCATCATCGAGACTGTGCTCGAATATTGCCTGCTCGCTTCGCAGCAAAGAGAGTCTTGCTGTCTGCAGTTGCAACGTGAGGTTGGTTCGCAGGAAATATTCTGCCTCGGGAGAGATCAACGGCATGATTTCCTGATCCGCGGAGCGGTGTTTCACGAGTCCCGCTGCCGCCTGTTTGACGGAATTCCAGGCCCGATCAACGGGGCCCATTTCCTCGTCAGCGCCCTCAATCGGCTCATCTTCCAGCCGTTCAATGCGTCGCAGCGGCAGTGATTCGACGACCCGGGCGAGACTGGCCAGGGTCAGAGTAATGCCCTCAATATCGGGCGTCGCCATGCCCGCTAGCGCAGCAAGTTCGTCTGCGAGAGCACGTCGAACATCGGTGAGCGCAGGGTTCGCGAGTTGTGCGATTCGTTCATCGGCCATGCCCAACGCCCGCGTCGCGCTCTCCGGGTTGCCCGCCAGTTGCAACTGCGCGTTTGCGAGTTGCATGTAATACTCGGCTTCGCCCAGGAGCCACGTGTCCTTCGCGCCCGTGGAAATGCCTTGCAAGGCTGCCAGTGACAGTTCGAGGTCCGAAATGCGCGCCGGCAACGCGTCGACCTGGCGCATGCGATCATCGAGGTCGCGCTCCAGTTCGTCGACGTCGTCAGCGATGCCAGCATCTGCTTCGACAAGCGTGGCAAGCTGGGCCTCGATGCTCTCCAGCGCATCCTTTGCAGTGTCGATCCGACCCGCGAGGTTTACGATCGAGTCTTGAATGTTGCCGCTGCTCAACGTCAGGTCCTGCTGAGTGCGCCAATCCTTATATATAGAGTAGCTAACGGCCGAGAGTGCGATCACCGACACGAATAGCGCAAGCCAGGCGACACCGTGGCTCCGGTGTTTCGCGGGCTTTGCATCGGGTTGGGGCTTGGTTTCTGGCGCCGCATCTTCGCTCTCGTTTTTCTTGCTCATCAGGGTTATCCGGGTGCTGTGTGCCCAAGTGCACTGATTGTGCGGACAATCTCGTCTGCGTGCGGTCCATCTGCAAGAACGGCCGGGATGTCCGGAAATCGATTCAACGCTTCTTTTATCACACGTGAGGCGGGTGTCACCAGTGGTGTTCGCGCGAGCAGAGTCATGCAGGAATCCGGCGTTAGCGCGATCAGGTTTTCCAGCGCTGCAACACTCATGGCGGTTACGACATTAATGTCGCCGGACTGCCATCGGGACGCGTATTCATCGATCCGTGCTTTTCCGTATTCGGGTATCAGGCGATCGTAAACCGCCAGATAGTCAACGGTCGCTCCGCGGTCGCGCAATGTCCTGGCAAGTATTTCGCGGCCGTCCTGGCCGCGGATGATGCGTATTATGGTGTTCGAAATCTGTTCGAACGCTGCTTCGCGAAGCAGGTGTTCGCTGTCGAAACCGGATTCCGGGAAAATATCGACGGAACGGCCTGCTGCTTCGATTGCGGCAGCCGTCGCCGGACCTATGGCGGCAATGCGGGCAGCCTCCGCGTATGCAAGGCCATGGTGTACGGCATTGCGACTGACAAAAATTGCGATATCGGGATTCGGAAGCGCTGATGCACATGCGTTGACGGCGGCGGCGTCGCGCGGAACGATCTCGATCGTGGGAAACCGAAACGCTTGTCCACCACGGCTTTCAACGGCCTGCACGAGTTCATCTGCCTGCTGATCGGGTCGCGTCACGAGTACGCCGATACCCGCAAGCGCGGTATCAGACATCCGCGTTACTGGCGGCAGCGAGAATTTCCTGTGCGCCGCTTTCCATCATCTGGTGAGCGAGCTGTGTGGCGAGTTTCTCGGCGTCTTCGGAGGGCCCGCTCAGTTTGTCGCGAATCGATCGGCTGCCATCGGGCATCGCGACCAGCGCGGTTATCGTGAGTGTGCTACCAACGGCGACAGCATGCACCGCGACGGGAGACTGACAATCCGCTTGCAGTATTTTGGCGACTGTCCGCTCGGCGAGTGTAGTCCGCGAAGCGGTTTGATCGTTGAGCCGAACCAGGGTAGACCGGAGGTCGACATTTTCTGCGGGACACTCGATGCCAATAACGCCTTGCGCCACCGCGGGCAACATCTCAGCGGGTGTGAATAGCTGGCTGATCTGATCTTCAAGGCCAAGGCGCTCGAGCCCGGCTGCAGCCAGGACGATCGCGTCGTACTCACCGCCGAGGAGTTTCGCGAGCCGGGTGTTGATGTTGCCACGCAGCGGATCGATCTGCAGGTCAGGTCGCAACATCTTGAGTTGGGCAACACGGCGCAAACTTGAAGTGCCGATACGAGCACCGTCGGGGAGGTCGGCGAGTGCTTGCCCGACGAGCGCATCCGCCGCATTGCCACGCGGCAGAACCGCCGCAATACAAAAACCGTCAGGCAAGTCCATCGGCATATCTTTCATTGAGTGCACAGCGATATCGGCGTCCCCTGCCTGCATCGCAAGCTCGAGCTCCTTAATGAACAGGCCTTTGCCACCGATCTTCTGCAGGCTGCGATCGAGGGTCTGATCACCTTGTGTCGACACTGGAACGAGCGTAACTGACTCAACCACGACCAATTCGCGGATTAACTTCGCAACGTGTTCGGCCTGCCACAATGCGAGCGGGCTTCGCCGTGTTGCAATACGAATATCCATATTCGATTAGCCCCCCTTCAGACGTGTGCGAACGTTGGTGAGATGCCGGCGGCTAATGATCAATTCGTCGCTGTCGGCGAGCGATTCCTGGCGAAGTACGACCCTGATTTTGCCATCATCAGTCTTCTGGAGCCGGTCGATTTGATCGACCGCAACTAAAACGCTGCGATGAATGCGCACGAATTCATCCGTGAACTCATCCTCGAGAGATTTCAGTGAATCGTCGATCAGGTCCTGCCCGTTGCCGTGATGAACCGTGATGTATTTTTGGTCGGCGTGGAAGTAGCTGATGCTCTCAATCGGGATCAGGCGCAATTCTCCCTTGATCCGCGTGCACACATGTTGCCGGCGGCTCTGAAGATTGGATTCGGATGTCAGCTGCTTGAGCATTTTCCCGGTGATACGCGCGGCATGCTCGAGGGCTTTCTCGAGACGTTCTCGGCGCACAGGTTTCAAAACGTAGCCGATAGCACGCGCCTCAAAAGCGTCAATCGCGTACTCATCATAGGCCGTCGTGAACACAACGGCGGGCGGCGAAGCCATCGCGTTCAAATGGTGTGCAGTTTCAATGCCATCGACGCCGGGCATGCGAATGTCGAGCAGGACAACGTCGGGATCGTGCGTGGCGGCCATTGAAAGGGCCTGTTCGCCGTTGGCCGCTTCTGCGACAACTTCATGGCTACCAAAGTCGGCGATGAGCTGCCTGAGCCGGTCACGCGCGGGCTTCTCGTCGTCCACGATTAGAACCTTCACGTGTTTCTCTCTTCGTACGGAAAGCGCAGCTTAACCGAAAACGTGGAGTTGCCGTCGTGGACTTCGACCGTTGCACGTTTGTCATACGCAAGCTCAAATCGCTGCCGGATATTTTCCATGGCCATCTTGTTGCCGTCCGTCGAACGCTGTTTTCCCGGGGCGACTGGATTGGCAATGGTGATGACAAGATATTCGCCGTCGCGCTCGCCGGTAACGACGACTTCACCACCGTCGGGTAACAGCTCGATACCGTGATAAATCGCGTTTTCGAGCAAGGGCTGAACAGTCAGGCTTGGAATCAACGCACGCATCGGCAGGTCATCGACGTTCCATCGAACACTGAGCCGATCTCCAAGGCGAAGTTTTTCGATTCGCTGGTAGATCGCTGCCACTTCGAGCTCTTCTTTGAGTGTTGTGCGGTGTCCCGAGCCGCTGAGATGGGCACGCAACAGGTCCGAAAGATCCTCAACAGCCTCTTCTGCCTGACGAGGATCGGATCGTGTTAGCGATGCGATTGTATTCATGCTGTTAAACAAGAAGTGTGGGCGGATGAGTGCCTGCAAAGCGCTGATGCGCGCCTGGGCTTCGAGAACCACACTGCGGCGCCATTCGCTGGATACATACAGATATCGCATCGTTAGCGCGATCACGATCGAACTGATCGCAAATGTTCGCAGGATGAAGCCGGAGTGCGAGTCGTCAATGATGACAGACTCTCCAAAAACGCGCGTGAGCTGGTATGCGACTTCCGCGAGAACGAGGCACAGGATCTCGAGAACGATGAAGCTCACCACGAAAGCGTACGTTCTGCCGGCGCTTTCCAGCCGACCTCGAAACAGGCACATGACCACTGCGCTGAGTATGCCGAGCCACAGGACGAACAAGGAGGTCTTGGCCAGCTCAATCATGAACATGCCCGGCGTATCGTGTGCCGCGAGGGTGAGCAGAATCGCCACCAGTTCGGCAACCAGGACAACGACAAAAACCGCACCACCCGTGCAGAAATCAGGCAGGTAGGCCTGAGTCTTGCTGGTATCGGAATGCGGTTCTGCGACCAAGCCGGGAACTCCTTAGGATCGGTACGCGAATTGTACCGTCACCCGGTATTCGATGGGTTGAACTAGTCGCAGTATTTCTGAATCATCTCTTGCGTATCGGCGCGCGCTTGCATGGTCTGGTCTTCATCGAGATATACGCGCTCGCCGGCATCGTCCTGTTTGTACAGGCGGCGTGATTGCAGGTAGGTCTGCATGCGGGATCGGGATTCCTGGCACTTGACGCCACGTTGTGCCGCTTCGGCCCTGGATTCGGCTGCCTTCCGATCTGCGTCATCGCGCTTTGAACGAGCTTCTGCGCGCGCCGTGTCCCGATCATGACGCGCCACGATGCTGGCCTGCACGGCATCATCGTCGGTGTTACTTGAGATCAGCTTGTGTCTCTCGACGTCGTCGCCAATCGGACGGTCCTCGTAGTGCACGCTGCCGTCTGCATCCGTCCACTTGTATATCTCGCCCGACAGCGCAGTGCTGCTAAGCCAGAGGCATGCGGTGGTGATAACGAATAGTGCGTTGCGAAACACCGGAGTAATTCCATCCAGGGCGAGACAATTAACGCTATTAAATCACGCCCGGAAGGACAATTGTGTGACCACAGTCACAGCCGATTTCGTGCTGTCGCGCAGACCTTATGGTTAAAAGCAACGCCCCAGCTACTCCGCAGTCGAAAATTCGGGGTACGCTGCGACGCCGCATTCCGAGATATCCACACCCTCGTACTCTTCTTGCTCCGAAACACGAATGCCAACGGTCTTCTTGATCGCATACCAGACAATGAAGCTCGTGATAAAGACCCAGCTGAATATGCAGGCGATGCCAAACAGCTGCATGCCAAAGCTCGCAGTATCGTTTGTGAAGCTGACAGCCAACACGCCCCATATGCCAACGACGCCATGTACCGAGATGGCGCCGACTGGATCGTCGATCCTGAGTTTATCGAGCATTACGATCGAACCAACGACCAGCAGTCCTCCGACAGCACCGATCAGCGTCGCCGTAATCGGCGCCGGCGCCAATGGCTCGGCAGTGATGGCGACGAGCCCGGCGAGCGCGCCGTTCAGCGCCATCGTCAGGTCGGCCTTGCCAAACCAGAGTCGCGACAGCAATAGTGCAAATACCAACCCACCCGCCGCAGCCATATTCGTATTGACGAAGACCAGCGCGACCGAGTTGGCTTCACTGACATCGGAAACCTTGAGTTCCGAGCCCCCATTAAAGCCAAACCAGCCCAGCCAAAGGATCAACGTGCCGAGCGTGGCAAGCGGCAGATTACAGCCCGGTATGGCATTGACCTGTCCGCCCGGACCGTACTTGCCTTTGCGCGAGCCGAGCAGCAGCACCCCGGCGAGTGCCGCGGCGGCACCGCATAAATGCACCGTCCCGGATCCAGCGAAGTCGAGAAAGCCGCCCGCTTTGAGGAACCCGCCGCCCCAGTTCCAGAAGCCCTGCACCGGGTAAATAAAGCCGGTCAGAACGACAGCGAACAGGAAAAACGACCAGAGCTTCATGCGTTCGGCGACGGCGCCCGAAACTATCGACATTGCAGTGGCGACGAATACGACCTGAAAGAAAAAGTCCGACAGGTTCGAATAATAGGTCTCGCCGCCGCTGGCGATAACATCCGCGGCGGTATTGTCGCTGCTGCCAAGCATTCCGCTGCCGAAAGTTGTGATGCTTGCGAATATGTCACCGGCAAAATCACCCGGATACATCATCGCGTAGCCGCACAGCATGTACATGATAGAGGCTATCGAATACAGACCCACGTTCTTGGTCAGGATCTCCGCGGTGTTCTTGGCGCGCACCATGCCTGCCTCAAGCATCGTAAAGCCTGCGGCCATCCACATGACCAG
>Ga0114950_10000532_pt1 | contig 26336 bp, 18 predicted proteins | sample N075metaG_FD_83503 | JGI IMG/M metagenome (GOLD analysis project Ga0114950, IMG submission 83503) | Deep subsurface microbial communities from Kermadec Trench to uncover new lineages of life (NeLLi) - N075 metaG | ecosystem: Environmental > Aquatic > Marine > Ocean trench > Sediment | place... | reverse complement strand
AGGGCATCAACATACAGTTTGACCTGAAATATCAGCAACTGACGAATCTGGGGCCAGATATTTTGACCCTCGGCTTCCACCTCAGAAGGGGGTTTCTTTTTGGATTTGTCGGACATGGATAATAACTCCTAGTTAGTCAAAGCACCGTATATTAACTGTAAAATAGGTTAAAACTGTAGGATATACAAATATACATGAATTGTGCCAGTTATCTAAGCAATTGATTTAGTGGTGCTTTTAGTCTTAGTCCCGATCCATATTGGCTAAATCGGCCATTTTTAGGAATATTCCACACAGATTTTCCAGTGATTAAAGCGAAAAAGAGGCCATTGGCCCCTTTTTCGAGTGTGTCGAGAAATGGATTAGGTGCCTTCAGAAAGAAATCGAATCAGCTCCCGATTGAGTATATCCGGTGTTTCCAGGTGGGGATTGTGGCCAGCCTGTTCGATCATGTAATGCTCTCCATTTGGTAATAAATCTACCGCAGCACGGGAAACTTCGCGGAAGTTGGGTCCGTCCTGGGCTCCGCCGATTAACATTGCCCGGGTTTGGATCTTGGGCCAGAACGAAGCAATGGGCTCAGACAATATCCCATTGTTGAGTGAACGAACCAGGTTGAGCCGTGGATACTCTGCGCTTAGGGCATGGCCGTAACGGATTCGTACATGCTCAAGAAACTCTGGTTTCCATTCAACCACGCGGCGAACTTCGGTGCCCAGGTTTCTTTCATAAACTTGCTGCAGGTCTGGTTCGGTATTTCCAGAAGACGCTTCCCGCCAGGGTCGTCCTTGGGTGGGATTACCTAGTCCAATGGGATTCACCATCACCAGGTGGGTAGCGACATCCGGATAGATATAGGCAAAGTTACTTGCCATTCGACCGCCCATGGAATGACCAACTATGGCTACTTTGTCTATTTCCAGGTGCTCCAGAATAGCCCGGGTGTTGGAGGCATGCAGTGCGGCGCTATAAGGAATAATAGGTTTAGAAGAACGGCCCCAGCCCAAGCGATCAACGGTAATAACCCTGAATCCGACATCGGTAAGAGCCTCGATACTATCCTGCCAATACCATCCGTAGTAGCTACCACCGTGTAACATTACGACGGTTTGTCCATTGGCACTACTTGCCGGAGGGATATCCATATAGGCGATTCGTACATCCTGACCGTAAAGTGTTCTATTCAAGAAATGCACTGGATGGGGATAAGGCACATCTTCAAGGTTAATGGACACCGGACCCCAATGTGCGGGTGGATTGGCCGGAGGCGTGGATTGCGCCTGTGCGGTACTTAGGTAGCAAGCCAGTAACATGGCCAAAGCCCCTGATGATCGTAACAGTTGAATATTGAAAAGTTTTGAAATCACGACTTCTCCTTCGGTAAGTTCCTTCGAGTTGTTGCAAAACCCAAGGCAGGGAAGAATATCATAGTTTTATGCTAGAGATTTTCTTAGCTCTGGAGTCGGTGAATAGTCCCGTTGAAATTAACTTGATCTAGACTAAAAACCCCAACTAGACCAGCAGCTTATGTGAAAATGAGCAAATTGAATTAGGCCGTCAGGTAGTTTATGCTTCAGTTCAATACCTGGTCGCAGTTAGATAAGTAGAATAAAAATGGCTTCAGCCAAAAAACGTCGTAACTTTAAACCGCTGGCCGATTCGGCACCCAACAGTCACGGAACAGCTGCCTCTCAACAAGCAGCCCCGTCGCACCAACCATTGTTGTTCCCCCTGCTGCTGGCCCTGGCGCTGTTTGTTATAGCCTTTAGTGCTCGTATTCAGTCGAACCCGACTCTGATCTGGTCGTTCTGGGCGGCGGCGATCGGCATATTGGTGTGGCTGGGCCTTATTTTCTTTCATTTAAAAAGCTCAGGCACCACTCGATCGTTTCAAATCATCTTTCGACCTCAGCATTATATCCAAGGAATGGTGCAGTGCAGTTTATTCCTCTATTGGGGGGTCTTTTGGCAGCCGATTTATCAGCACCTCGGCTTGTTGGTTGGCCAATTAATCTTTGCCTACAGTTTTGATATTTTGCTGTCTTGGACTCGCCGCAAAAAATACGTACTCGGCTTTGGGCCAGTACCGATTATTTTCAGTATTAACTTGTTTCTGTGGTTCAGGGACGACTGGTTTTACATGCAGTTTTTAATGATCGCGGCAGGATTCATGGGCAAGGAATTTGTACGCTGGCAGCGTGAAGGTAGATCGGTTCATATATTTAATCCATCAGCCTTCGCCCTAGGGTTATTTTCACTGGTTCTAATAGCCACTAACACAACTGATTTAACCTGGGGACAAGAGATAGCGTCAACATTGACCCTGGCACCAAATATCTACACGTTCCTTTTTATACTGGGCCTGGTGGTGATGTATTTCTTTTCCATCACATTGGTGGCGGGTACGGCGGCAATCATGCTGTTCGCCTTAAGCGGCATGTATGCGGCGGTTACAGGCGTGCCTTATTTTATCGACTCGGCAATACCGGCTGCCGTTTTTCTTGGCTTGCATTTACTTATCACGGATCCCTCTACGTCACCGAGAACTCCATTGGGTAAGATTATCTTTGGAGCGCTATACGGACTTGGTGTCTTTGGGCTTTATTCGTTGTTAGGTGCTATTGGAGTGCCAACCTTCTATGACAAATTGCTCTGTGTCCCTCTATTGAATCTCAGTGTTATCGGGATCGATCGAATTGTTCATTCGATAAAGTCCAGTGCTGTTGTCAATGTTTGGAAAGAGGGGTGGTTAGCTATAAGCCCTAACTTTGCTCATATGGCAATCTGGATAGTGGTTTTTGCTTCGATGAGTGTCCTTGGAAAAACCGATGGTCGTCATACCGGTGACAGCATTCCGTTCTGGCAACAAGCGTGCACTGATGATTTGAGCAACAGCTGTGTAAGACTCATGCAACTTCAATCAACCTATTGTAGTGATAACTCGGCCTGGGCTTGCAATGAATTAGGCGCACATTACCTGGAGGGGGAAATCGTAGAACCTGACCGGGAACTAGCCCTTGGTTACTTCGCTCGAGCTTGTGAACTGAAGTTTCAGGCTGGCTGCGTTAACCTATTGGATTCTTCCCTGGTTTCCCATGAAGACCCGCATGAACTCGACCTCAGATTATTACTTCGACAAGGCGGCTTGAACTTGATGAACATGTCTCAGCAGCAACTGTTTGATCGTGCCTGTGAGCATGGCTGGGTATTTGCCTGTGATGCTCAGGTAGCGACCCTATGACAGAAAAACCAGCTAATGCTGATTCAGGACATAGAGTTATCGACGACAGTGCTCGCGGCACCCGTGTCGGATTTTTAATTCTGACGGTTCTTATTGTGTTTGTTGCTTATTGGATGTTTGTACAGGGACAAACTGCATTACCAACACAGACTGAAACTCCTGTGCTTCCGGCATCACAATTAGACGGATTCCGGGCTGACCTTTGGCAGCTGCCAGACGAACCTTTACTTGGGTTTGTTGAAATTCCTGCTGGTCAGTTTCTCATGGGCAGTAATCCAGCGTTTGATCGTCAAGCCTACGAAAATGAAAGATGGTCTGAAACCCAGCGGCAGGGAAGAGTGGAATTGGCACTATTTTATTTGGGGCGATACGAGGTAACCGTCGCTCAATATCATGCATTTATACAAGCTTCAGGACACCCAGCTGTGGAACAGACGCTCTCTGCTGAGGCTGATCACCCGGTGTCTAGCATTACTTGGACCGATGCATTGGCCTATTGTCGTTGGATCGAAGAGAGCCTTTCCAATTCTTCTGCAACACCAACTCAGCTCAAGGATTTGCTGGCTCAGGGCTGGCATATTTCCCTACCGTCCGAAGCGCAATGGGAAAAAGCCGCGAGAGGAAATGACGGTGCCATTTATCCCTGGGGTACCAGGATTCTGGATAACCAAGCCAATTATGACTCCGGATCTAAACAGGCGGTAGGAAGCTATGACTGTCCGGATTGTAATTATGGCCTTTCCGATATGAGCGGCAATGTGTGGGAGCTGACCCGTAGTCCTTTTCAACCTTACCCGTACAGTCCAGACGATGATCGAATGAATCTGACGGAAGATGCTTTGTGGGTAATGCGAGGTGGTTCGTTCAGCGATGGGGCTGAAAATATTCGAAGTGCTGTCCGCGGTGGCGTCGACCCTGGAGTGCGCAATAACACGATCGGATTCAGGATAGCGCTTACCCAACAATAAAACTAAAAAACCCGGACATCGCAGTCCGGGTTTTGGTTAACTACTTGAAGGTTATTAATCGGCTTCAATGAATTGATAGAAGCCAAAGAACATTTCCTGCCAGGATTGCTCGCCCCAACTTATTTCCGCCGTTGCATCCGGATTATACGGATTCATCGCGGAATTATCGAAAGCCGCACTGAATATCAGTTCGGTACCCGCAGGCAGGAACTTGGGCTCGACAAAGTCATAAGTGGTTTGCCAGTTAAATTGGTAGTTAGGAACATTTAATAATGATTCTTCAGTTCCATCGGGGTATACCAGTTTGAAATCTGCTTCCAGACCACGGTAGTGCATGTGTGGCCCTAACATGGTCAGATAGGAGTCCTTGGGGAACACCCTGGAAGCGGTCATCGGGTGGTAGGCTGTATGAGGAGCAATTGAGATATTCAGATCTCCGGCCGATCCGCCATAAACGGTTTTAGCCGGCTTTTCATCGTGCAGGTAAATACCAATTTTTGATGCATCCACGGTTTCTTTACCCGAAGTTGTATAGTGCATCTGCAGCAGTAATCCACCGCCGGCACGAAGTGGGTAGCCCGCATTATCCGGGAAAGTATTAGGCGCATTGCCTGGTGCATAAGCCCCCATGCCAATTCCCTGGTTAAGTACGTCAAACTGGTTAATACCATCGGCGCCATAGGTGAAGGCAATGATATGGTGCAGTACCTGGCGATCCCCTGGTTTGAATTCAACACCTTTAACCCACAACTCTTCATCGTTGTTTAAAGGAATTGCCAGGTTTCGATATTCCACTACTCCGGTAGCTGGAATTTCCTGCGGTGGAATATCCACAATAATGTCAGGCTCACCCCAGGTCTCCATCAATTCCCACTCAGGCGCTTCATGAACCATGGAGGCAAGAGGATCTGATCCGCTGTTGTTTGCCGCACCTGAATCTATCCAGTGAATTAAAGTCTCAGTCTCTTCCGCGCTTATGTAACTGATGTCCTGAAAAAGGTGTACATAATCCGGATCAATCTGAGCGGGTGGCATACGTTTTGTCATCAGGGTTTCGCGGATCATCGGTGACCAACCTTGAAGCATTTGATGGCTGCTCATGGCGAATGGCGCAATACCGCCATCCTGATGACAGGATACACAGCGATTCTCAATGATTGGCACAATTTCAGAAGCATAATCTATCCCGGCGGCATGTTGGTCGCGGGCAGTAAAGGTAATAGCTTCACCGCTACTTTGTTGACCAACAAGAGTTATTTCTTCATCGGCAACGACTGCTTCAAGCACCTCTCGCAAATAATGTTCACGGGCACGACGGCGACTGCTGCCTTCAGTAAAGCGATCATTTATAGAGCCGCTGTAAACGATTTCTTTAGTTGCCGGGACGATGACAATAACCTGAGCCCCATGTGTAACACCAATTTCTTCCGAAACCAGTTGTGTGTCGTCAACCAGGATTGGTAATTCAATTTCCGCTTCAGCGGCAGCTTGGACTATCACGGCTTTGTCATCGATACCAGTGGACTCAATCAGGAAAAAGGCCACGTTTTCTTCGGCAAAGCGCTCGACTTCTCGATTCAAGTCACGTAAGGCATCTTCTACGACTTCACTATCCATGTCGTAAACAAACAATACCAGCGCGTCATGGTCGGCATAACGGCTTAATTGCTGGAACTTTCCATAGTGGTCGATCAGTGAAAAATCGGAGATTTCCTGGGCCCCGGCGGTGGAACTTAACCCGGTGGCTAACATTGCTATCGTTAGAATCGGGTATAACGATTTTGGCATATTCATGTCTACATTCCTCGGCATCATGATCAGTTGGTGATATTGCTACAATTTGGACGGATAGTAGGACTAGTTGGATACTAAATCTTCCTGAATATTACAAATCGTAACGTTTTTAGAAATCAGATAGCTCTTTTTGCGACCCAATTTGTGTTTGTGGGTACTAATCGATTCTACAGGCAAGATCAATGGTTTCAATAATCAAGGACCTTACCAATTGAAATGCCCTTTTTGCTGGTTTACTCTAGGCCTTCTTTTCAGCCCACAGAGAGAGTTTTTCAAAAATGTCCAAGTACAAGAGCAATAATTACCCATTTGTGACTTTTCTAGTAACAATGATTGCGTTCCCGGTATTGTCCTTTGCCCAAGCCGATATGGATCCCGTCAATGATCTGCCAAACCCATATTCCACCCAATCAGGTTATTTTAAGATGCCCTCAGGAAGAAATTGGGGTTCAAGCAGTACAGTGGATCTGGATCCTGATGGTGAGAGTATCTGGATAGCGGAACGTTGTGGAGGCAATATTGGTGTCTGTACCGCGAATCCGGATGTCAACCCAATTATGAAGTTTGATAAGAATGGCAACATGGTTATTAGCTTTGGTGCTGGCTATATCAACTGGCCCCACGGAATTCATGTTGATAGTAATGGCAATGTCTGGGTAGCTGATGGGCGTGATAATCGAAGTGATGATAATTCACCCGATGTGGTCAACGGGCATCAGGTACACAAATTCAGTCCGACCGGAATTCACTTGATGGCGATCGGTGTTCCCGGTGGTGGACGTGCACCGGACTACCTGTTTCAACCGAATGATGTACATACAGCACCCAATGGAGACATCTTTATTGTTGAAGGACATTCGAATTCACCCCAGGGCCCGGCACGGGTTCTCAAGTTCAATAGCGACGGTGAGTTTCTGCTGGAATGGGGAGAATTTGGCGATGGACCGGGGCAATTCACCCAGCCCCATGCCCTTGCCATGGACTCCAAAGGACGGCTTTTCGTTGGTGATCGCAGCAATAATCGAATACAAATCTTTGACCAGAACGGCAACTTTATCGATATGTGGTATCAATTTGGCCGTCCCAGCGGGATATTCATCGATAAGAATGACGTATTGTACTCAGCCGACTCAGAGTCCGGATCGGTAAATCCTGCTCATGGGGATTGGCTCCGGGGAATACGTATCGGTAGTGCGATTAACGGGGAAGTGGAATTCTTCATTCCAGATCCGCAACCTGATTGTCGAGGTACCTGCACGGCCGAGGGTGTCGTGGCTGATCATAACGGCAATATCTTCGGCGCAGAAGTTGGTCCAGTCGGTGGCATCAAGCGTTATGTAAGAGGTATCAAGTAGGTAGTTAAGTTCATTGGGTCTTATTAAGAGGTCTCTTATAAAAATCCCTGGATTGGTTTCAATCCGGGGATTTTTGTAACGTCAAACGCCAGATTATCAATAGAAGAACTGAGGCAGCTAGCAATAAATTGGCGGTGAAAACTCGGTAGAATATCGCCATGATGTTGCCGCTGCACGGTAGTGTTTGGACGCAAAACAGGTTGTTTTGTGGTTACCTGGTTGATTAATAATTGTAAACTCTTGGCTGGTTGGTGTATCTGATTTACCTAAGGCTCCCGCAGAGCGACCATAGAATTAATCAGAGGTTGCCTAAATTGTTGAAATTTAAAACTGCATTGTGATGACTTTTATGCAAAGAATACTGCCACTTTTGGCCGCCAGAGCGGCTATTGGTCCACCACTGGTACTAGCGGCTATTTGGTTTTTACCCGTCTTAGTTTTATCACCAGTATCACACGGCGAAACCATCCGCATTGCCCATTGCCTTCAAGGTTGTCCGGTAGGTGATCCGACTACTAATGATATAATAGCCAGGCCGATTTACACTTTGTCGTTTAACCATCAAACCCGTGTGGCCGATTGGGTTGCCTATGTGGTAACGGCGGGATCTATCGGTGTCGCCACGAGTCTATCAAGACAACCGAAAACAGATCCTTATGTCAACGATACACTGAGTCCGGAGGATTATCTCAACGCTACAGATGATTCAACCTTGGAACGGAATAATTTTGCACCTTTGGTGAGTTTCGCTGGTACGCCTTATTGGAGTGACACTAATTATCTAACCAATATGGTGCCACGTAGTTCAAACCTCAACCGGGGATCTTGGTATGGCCTGGAGTGGGCAGTCAGAAATCTGGCAAACAGAACCGATGCTCTCTATGTAGTTACAGGTCCTATTTTTGATCCGGATAAACCCCAGCAGGCACTGTCGATTGCATCACAACATGAAGTGCCAAGTGGCTTTTTTAAAGTAGTCGCTACAAGCGGTGGTCAACTAGCTGCATTTACCTTTGATCAGGATCTTCCCTTTTATGTTCATCATTGCAACCAGATAACAACACTAGCTGAGGTTGAGCGATTGACGGGCCTTGACCTTTTCCCGGATGCCACGGACTGGCCAGTTGAAGATTTGAGTCCGCGGCTTGGTTGTTTCTGATTGTTTAAACAGGTCGAAATAATTTACCTCAGAAAATAGCGGTCCAGTACATGCTACCTAACTTGTGCTACTTCCATCAGAATATAGCCGTCCGGTAAATGCTACCTAATCTATAATACTTCCATCAGAAAATAGTCATCCCGTACCAGGCCGTTGATAGTTCGATCCATGGCATTGCTCAATGCCTGTTCCATACCTTCTGACACCGGCGCCGCTCCCCGGCCAAAAAGTACTGTTTCCCACAAGGTGCGACCTGAACTCCGCAACTGCACAGTAGTTCTAACCGTAATTTGAATCGATTGAACGCCATCTCGTTCTATAATTACTGCTTCTGAAGTCAGAATGGATCCCTGGATAGTCAGGTTGGCATCAGTATCCACCAGTGCAGCTTTCCCTTTGGTAAATGCTTGCACCAGCGCATCCCGAACGATGTCAGTCAATGGTTTATCTGCTACAAAACCACCTTCACTGGCGGTGATGAGATTGGGGTTGTCGACGCCCCGTGAGTCTGAGAATTCACCAATTCGAAGTGGACCTTTCGGGATATTGCTGAAATCCTGGCGAACGTCACCTTCAAACGTGTAATTGAAAGTGATCTCTTCGACTGCGAAAGCAGGGGATAACAGTAGGGCGAACAATACCCCCAGAAAAACATTAGGTTTCATTACATACTCCAATTTATTGCGAGAGGTTGCTTAATTATTAAGCGAGCTCGCAGGCCATGGTGCCCCACCTCGCTCTCCGGCTAAAGGTCTTAGCCCCTGGTACATAAACTTCTGAACGCGCTTGCCTTCATAGGTTTCTGTTGTATAAATATTGCCTTCAGAGTCTGTGACTATACTGTGTGGCGCAAAGAACAAGCCAGGTTGCCTGCCGCCTTCGCCAAAATTATATAACACCTCAAGTGAATCACGATCCAACACATGCACCACCATGTCGCCCCCATTTGCCACATAGATAAATTCCTGATCGGCATCACGGGAAAAGGCAATATCCCAGACAGAGCCAGCAAGCGTAAGCGGGTTAATTTGTCCTTCTTTTACAAAGGTGCCATCAGGTCGAAAAACCTGAATTCGGTCAGCGCCTCGGTCACAGACATAAATCAACCCGTCATTTGACGGCTCAGCACAGTGTACCGGTCCTCGAAATTGCTGGGGTAGGGGCTCTCCTGGTATATAAGTATTATCAGCGTCATCGTCAGGCACGTTACCGTAGGCGCCCCAATATCGCTTGAAGGCACCAGTGGCAAGGTCAAGTACTACAACCCGACGATTGATGTACCCATCAGCCAGATAAACTTCGTTGGCGGATGCATCAATAGCGATTTCTGCCACTCTTGCAAAATGGGTTTGGCTGTTGCTATCTACATCATTACCTGGTTCACCGACAGTGCGAACATATTCCCCGGTTCGGGTAAATACCAGCACGTGGGAGTCACCAGCGCCATTTCCGCCAATCCAGACATCGCCGTTAGGTGCGACTTCGATACCGTGGTTAGACGCCGGCCAAACGTATTCACCGTTAGGCGAGGGACCACCCCAGGCATTAATCAGGTTGCCATCAATATCGAATTCTAAAATCGGAGGAGCCGCAGTACAGCACTCAGCACGCCCTAGCGTCAATCCGATTTCCTGGTTCATGAACATAGTGTTCTGGTCCCTATGAACTATATAAATATGGTCGCGAGAATCAGTGGCTACTCCGATGGTACGACCCAGGATCCACTTGTTCGGTAAAGGTTGTGGCCAGAATGGATCAACTTCGAAGTGAGGAACCATGCGGTCATTATTAACAGCAACCGCAGAATCTTGAAGGTACTGTTGTCCAACTCCCAGAACCACAAGAAGGGTTATAGAAAGGCTAAAGGAGAGGATGATTTTGGGTTGTTTCTTCATAGCACTGTCCTGATTTAGTTATTGTTAATGTCCAGCGGTGAGCCACAGTATAGGCCTGTTACAGACCATTGTGAACAGTTTGAAAGGTCGTTCAATGGGGGCTCGATTTTGGGTAGATCAAAATAAAAGCCGTAGCGGGTAACCCGATACGGCTTTTAGAGAATAGCAATAAGTCGTTTTACAGTTCGCTAGCAGGCCATGTTGGCGCACGGTCACGCACTGTCACAGGTCTCATACCTTGAAACAGGAACTTTTGCACACGCTTGCCTTCATAGGTTTCTGTTGTGTAGATATTGCCTTCGGAGTCAGTGGCGATACTGTGTGGCGCATAGAAAAGCCCAGGCTGTCTGCCGCCGTCGCCGAAAGTGTACAGCACTTCCAATGATTCCCTGTCCATGATGTAAATCTTGAAGTTCTGACCATCAGCCAGATAAAGAAATTCTTGATCATCATCAGGTGAGAAGGCGATATCCCAAGTTGAACCTTGAGCCAGAGTGGCCGGAGAAACGACCACTTCTTTTACATAGGTTCCGTCGGGACGGAACACCTGAATTCGATCAGCACCGCGGTCACAGACATAGATCAAACCGTCATTAGAAGGTTCAGCACAATGGACAGGACCCCGGAATTGCTGTGGTCCAGGTTCGCCAGGCGTATAAGTTACATCGGCATCGTCATCAGGTACGTTACCGTACGCGCCCCAGTATCGCTTGAAGGCACCCGTGGCTACATCTACAACAGCCACCCTTTTATTTCTGTAGCCATCAGCAAGATAGGCTTCGTTGGCAATTGGGTCAATCGCGATTTCTGCCACTTGGCCGAAATGTTCTCGGGAATTACTGTCTCGATCATTACCTGGAATACCAATGGTACGGATGTAATCACCGTTTCCGGAAAACACCAGTACGTGGGAGTCTCCGCCGCCATTACCACCAATCCAGACGTCACCATTAGGAGCGACTTCAATACCATGGTTTGATGCAGGCCATACATAGGGCGCACCTTCTTGAGCGCCACCCCAGGCGTTGACTAAATTTCCTTCACTATCGAACTCCAGAATCGGCGGTGCTGGTGTGCAGCATTCACTGACGCCAGCAAACAGACCGATCTCAGTGCGTACCGAAAACATAGCTTCCTGATCTCGATGAACCACGAAAACGTGGTCGCGGGCGTCAACGTCTACGCCGATTGTGCGACCTTGAATCCAGTGATTAGGTAGTGGTTTGGGCCAGAATGGATCAACCAGAAACGCGGGTGCCAATATATCGTTACTGGCCGCTACAGCTGATTCCTGCAAGTTTGACTGACCTACGCCGAGTGCGACCAGTCCAATAACCAATGAAGCTCCAATTATCGTCTTGATTTTTTTCATGTTATACCCTCCGAACACCCGAATCAGGGCCTTATTTTTTTAGAGCGAAGGGCATACTCACTTAAAGCTACGCAGTATACTCGCTAGCCAACTTTAACCGGAGTTATTACAATTTCTAACATTTGGCGCTGAACGCTAGAGTTTCCGCGTAATTGTTAACTGGCACCAAGCCGAAAATAGGCGATCAGATCGACGCTCACAAATAGGTTTTGTAACCCACAAGAAAAAGCCCCGTGATGAAACAGTAAAATAGGATAACAAAGAATGTATCGAGTTTTTAAATGGCTAGTGAAAGGACTGTTAATCACTTGTTTATTAACTGTTTTTTCAACAGTAGCACAGGGCCATGACATTCCTACAAGAATGACTATTTATGCGTTTGTGAAACCCGAAGGCAACCAGTTGACTGTATTGCTACGGGTTCCAATGGAGGCTTTCGGAGAAATCGTATTTCCGCTAATAGGCCCTGGTTACTTGCAAATTTCCGAAGCAGAATTTGAATTGCAGGATGCAGCCCGCGTATATCTTACTGAATCTCTTCATTTTTTTGAGAATGGCGTGGAGTTACTGGACAAGCAGCTAGAAACAGTACGGGTTTCTTTGCCCTCCGACCGCTCTTTCACGAATTACGAAGATGCGTTGGCCAATATTCTGAGTCCGCCGCTCAGTGACGATGTGAATTTATTTTGGCGCCAAGGTGTTCTGGATACTTTGGTTACTTTTCCGATTACCTCTGACCAATCTGAATTCTCGGTAAATCCACAACTCGGTACATTGGCGAGTGAAACCACAACCGTGTTGCGCTTTATATTACCAAGCGGTGCAGAACGCGTATTCAATTACTTAGGAAATCCTGGTCAAGTACTACTGGATCCACGATGGCACCAGGCGGTTTTTCGATTTATATCGATGGGATTCGTGCATATCCTACAAGGACTTGACCATTTATTATTTTTGTTCTGTCTGGTTATACCCATCAGAAGTCTGCGTAGACTTATACCTGTTGTTACTGCGTTTACCATTGCCCACTCGATTACCCTAATCGGTTCTGCTTTTGGTGTATCGCCGGGAACATTATGGTTTCCGCCTCTTATTGAAACACTAATAGCTTTGTCGATCGTCTACATGGCCTTTGAAAATATTGTAGGAGCTAGATTGGAACACCGTTGGATGGTTACCTTCGGCTTTGGCCTGGTTCACGGTTTCGGTTTTGCCTTCTTGTTCAGTGATACTTTGCAATTTGCTGGTGGACATCTATTTTCTTCGCTGTTGGCGTTTAATGTAGGAGTTGAGCTAGGCCAGATACTGATTTTATTGCTGGTAATACCGGCGCTGACCATACTGTTCAAGTACTTCGTGAATGAACGTGTCGGCACTATTTTGCTGTCGGCACTTTTAGCCCATAGTGCCTGGCATTGGATGTTGGAGCGTGGAAACGTATTGAGTCAGTACCAATTACAGACACCAAATTTTGATGCTCAATTTTTTGCCGGATTAATGCGTTGGGGCATGTTGGCAATAATCGCCACCGGAGCAGTATGGGTGATGTATGAAATTTTCAAGCGTTTTGGAGATTCTCCTCTGGTACCGACCAATCAAGCTGAGGAAAAACTGGAGTTGTAAGAAAACGGTTTAGTCAGCCTTTTTAGTTTTAAGGAATGTTGGAAAGGAAGTGCCGTCTCCAGGATTGGAGACGGCTTACTTAGTAGCCTGCTACTGGGTTGAATATTTTCTTAAACGACGCTGGGCGACTTCAGCCCCATATACATTACCGTCTTCATCAGCAGTAACCCCTTCGGCAACGCTGGTTCCTCCGGCGGTGCCTGAATTCGGATCAGGAATAAAGGCAGTCACAAAACCATCCACAGCACTACCGATTCTAATTCCACGATACCAGCCCGGGTTTCTTCCAGGCCCTGTATTTGACTCAGAGTCAGCTGAATACAACACATCGTTGCCATCAATATAGAGACCACTGGGTCGACCAAACTGAGTCCAGGTATCGACATGAGTGCCGTCTTGTTCAAATATTTGTAGTCGACTATTGGCGCGGTCTGCTACAAATAGCCGGCCCGCTGAATCCATAGCCAGGGCATGTGGCACTCTGAGCTCACCATCGCCAGTACCAGTGCCCCCCCATTCCATAATATATTCACCGTCACTGTTGTACTTAACAATACGATTATTTCCATTTGCAGAATGGCCGTCAGCGACAAAGATATCACCATTGGGTGCTACCAAAACGTCGTTTGGCTGATCAAAAATATAATTACCTTTGCCGGCCAGGCCAGGCTGACCGAGACTCATCAACAGCTCTCCATCAGGGCTAAACTTATGAACCTGGTGACCTTTACCACGTTCATCGTCTCCTCGGGCATCAGCAATCCAGACGTTGCCATCGGGGTCGACGTGAATGCCGTGGGGCCAAACAATTAAACCGGCACCAAAACTCTTAACGACATTCCCATCTGGATCAACCAGAAAAACAGGATCGACATCAGGCGTATCGAGACAATTGTCGTTGGCACCACAGCGTTCTGCCACCCACAAGTGGCCGTCCCCAGCATAATATACCGTACTTGTTGCACCCCAGCTGCGACCATCGGGTAACACCACCCAGTCTTGCTCTCCTGGATTCACCGTGTTGTAGGGATTAGGTATCACATTAGGATTATCAAGTTGAGCAGTGGCGCTGCCCAATAACATGAAAAACCCTGCTATGCCTGCAATACTTGTTGTAATTATTTTAAAACGAAACATCTTACTTCCTCCGGTCGATAAACAGTTTAAGCCTGGTGAACCCTTCATTAAGGGCGTGCAATTTTACTGGATAATTCGACAGATGTCTCTTAGGAGAATTGAGTAGTTTCTTATGTTAAGGTCGCACACGGAAACTGTGTCTCGTCCATTTATCCTGGGGTCGTTGGTGCTTGGATCGATAGGATACAGAAGATTCATAGGGTATATTTTAGAAAGTATCTACTGATAAGCACCTCTCGTAATGACTATAATGAGAATTGCCAAGGTGTACAGAGAAAGGCTGTGATAAACAGGTATTTAAAATTATTGATGGTAATCCCACTCTGGTGGTCAGTAGCTGACGCAGCGCCTGAGAAAGTTAGCGATTTTGCGTTGCTGGACAACCAAGGGAACTTTCATCAATTAAGCCGCTACCTGCATAAGCGGGCACTAGTACTGATGTCCTACGCCAGTGATTGCAAGGACATGGAATCTCAAGCCAGACTGTTTGCAACCCTCAGTGCCAAATGGCAGGGCCAGGATATAGCATTTGCTTTTATCGACTCTCAGGACTCAGGGCAGACTGCGATTGAAGATTTGAATTTATCCTTGCCACTCTTGGAAGATAGCGGTCAACTTGTCTCTGAAACTCTGAATATCTCAAATGCTGGGGAAGTATTGATCCTCAATCCTGAGCGCTCATCATTATTTTATCACGGCCCCCTCGGGCTGCAACTTGAACAGACTCTGGCGCTAATAAATGAAGGTGGTGTAGAAAACACCACGCGAGTGAACACCGAGGGTTGTCCGATTCAATATCCGGTAAAAGAAATGCATGAACAACACCCAGCTGATTATGTCACTGAGATTGCCCCTATAATCATCGAGAATTGTGCTGAATGTCATCGTCAAGATGGCGTTGGACCCTTCGCTATCGACAGTCATTTAATGCTGATGGGTTGGTCTCCAATGATTCGAGAAGTGCTCATTAATAAACGTATGCCGCCAACCCAGATAGATCCTCGAATCGGACATTCACCCAATGCTCGATATATGTCGGAACAGGATTTACAAACACTGGTACATTGGATAGATGCCGGTGCTCCCAGAGGTGATGGCATAGATGACCCGTTGGAATCTATGGATTTTTCTGACCGTAAACGGTGGCTTTTGGGCGAACCGGATTACATTGTGACCATGCCGGCAAACGAAATACCACCGACCGGTGTGCTCGACTATATTTACGCTGATGTTGAGTTACCCTTCGAGGACGATAAGTGGGTGTATGCGATTCAATACCTGGCTGGCGACGAATCAGTTCTTCACCACCTGATGACTTATGTCACGGCACCGGGTGAGAGTTTCTGGGGAGCAGAGGAAGAGGGTGTTTCAGTTACCCGAAGATTTGTTGAGAGCTATGCTCCCGGCAAAATTATGGCTGTTGAATTTCCCGAGGATACAGGGGTTCATATTCCAGCTGGTCACAAACTATCAATGCAATTTCATTATGTGACCAATGGCAAAGCGACCGTGGACGAAACCCGACTGGGTCTCTACCTTCAGGATGAGCCGACAAAATTTGAAAAATTAACCCAAGCCGTATCTGCAAGCTTTGTTATTCCACCGAATGCGAACGATTTTGAATTGCAGGCCGAGCATGTGTTTGACGAAAATGTCATTGTGACAGGCTTAAGGGCGCATATGCATTTTCGCGGCAAGGACATGAAATTTTCTGTTAATCAACCCGGTGGTTCGATAAAGGATTTGCTGAGTATTCCAGCCTATAACTATGGTTGGCAACCACATTATTTACTTACTGAGCCGGAAATAATTGTCGCAGGAACCAAGCTAATCATATCAGGTGCTTTCGACAATTCAGCGTCAAATCCTTCAAATCCTAACCCGGACAAGGAGGTTGGTTTCGGTCACGACAATTGGGATGAAATGTTTACCGGATACATTACATTTCATCGGACTACACAGTGATTGTCACAAAAAGTAAACAATCACTTAGCTCTTTGACGGTAACTTAGGTTAAACTCGCCAAAGTTTTAATGCATGTGGAGTGTGATTATGAAGAATGTAAATCTGCTTGTTGTAACACTGCTTTCAACCCTGCTGGCAGTGAGTACAACATACGGTGCACCTGATCGAATAGGCGATTTCGGTCTATTAGATGGCGCAGGTAGATTCCATCAATTCAGCCGTTATCGTCATAAGGACGCATTAGTACTTATGTCATACGCTGCCAGTTGCAATGCAATGGATTCATTGGTGACGGATTTTCGTAACATTCAAAGTGAATGGGAAGGCAAAAACGTGGCGTTTTTGTTGATCGACTCTGCCAATATTAGCCGAAGCGAAGTTGCCATGATCGATGTGGGACTTCCTGTATTAGTAGATGACGGACAACTGGTTTCTGAGACACTTAATATTGCAAACGCAGGCGAAGTGCTGGTGCTGGATCCGGCTCGATTGGCAGTGCTTTATCGAGGCCCGATTCACCAGCAATTAGATTCCCGCCTGGAAGGTGCATTGGCTGACTCTGTTGAAGACACCCTGGTAATAGAGGCTACATCAACTTGCGCAATTGATTATGCAACACGTGATTTACATGCCAGTTCTATCCCTGATTATGCAACCGAAGTTGCGCCAATCATCGCCGAGAACTGTACTACTTGTCATCGCGAAGGGGGTATTGGCCCGTTTGCTATCAATAGCCATTTAATGCTGCAGGGCTGGTCTCCGATGATTCGCGAAGTCTTGATTACCAAGCGCATGCCACCGGAACAGGTTGACCCTTACATCGGGCACTTCTCTAACGCGCGTTATATGTCCGAGGAAGACCTGCAAACCGTAGTACACTGGATTGATGCGGGTGCACCTCGAGGAGCAGTGGCAATAGACCCTCTATCTGAGTTGTCATATCCAGACATAGACGCCTGGCAATTGGGTGAGCCTGATTATGTTATTAAAGGTCCCAAACATGAAATTCCAGCCACCGGTGTTTTAGATTACATCACGGTCGATGTAGAAGTTCCATTCGATGAGGATAAATGGATTCGCGCAGTACAATTTGTACCTGGCGATCGGTCGGTTCTACATCATTTGTTGACTTACGTTACTGCACCGGCTGAAGATTTCGACGGCGGAGAAGTAGATACGCGTTCCATCGCCAGAAGGTTTCTGGAAGGGTATGCACCTGGCAAGATTAGCGCCATGGAGTTTCCCGAAGATACCGGTGTGTTTATCCCGGCCGGCTATAAATTGTCTATGCAGTTCCATTACACTACAAATGGTAGGGAGACCTCAGACGAAACCCTACTTGGCCTCTATACCTATGATGAGCCGCCAAAGTATGAGAATTTTACTCGATCAGTATCAGCTCGGTTCCGTATACCACCCCATGCGCTGAATCATGAAGTCAGTGCTGAGTATATGTTTGACCAGGATGTCGTTGTAACGGGTCTTCGAGCCCATATGCATTTTCGTGGTAAAGACATGAAGTTTTCGGTTGAAAATCCTGACGGTTCGATGAGGGATCTGTTGAGTGTCCCGGCTTATAGTTATGCCTGGCAGCCCACCTATCAGCTTGATCAGCCTGAGTTTATACCAGCTGGAACCAAGGTTTATGTTACCGGTGCTTTCGATAACTCCCAATACAACCCGGCAAATCCTGATCCCAGCAAAGAGCTTACATTTGGCTTACAGAGCTGGGATGAAATGTTTATTGGTTACTGGACTTATCATGCGGCCGAACCTACGAACTGATTTAGTCAATAGCTGATCGGTTCATTTTGAACAAGGAAAAGGGGTATATCTCGGGATATACCCCTTTTTTTGTGGTGCGCCAAGTATGGCGCGTAGCGCTGTAATTGGTGCTGTTCCGATACGCATGGTGGCGGTCGGATGACTTGGGTGGTGACGGCGTAGCCTTTCCAGCTTATCCCGTTGATGGGCTTTGGCTGCCACTCCAGCGTGAAGACTGAACCCGGCTAGCTTCGCCACGCGTTCGGAGCCCGGTGGTAAATCTGGTTGGGGTGGTATGGTTTGCAGGGTGAACACCTTGCGTCCACGCTGCGGGCCCATGGCTATGCGATAGGTTACTGAGTGGGAATGCAGTTCCTGCATCGGGTCTTCATCAAGATCATTGAGATTGAGGTAGCTATTGCCTTCATCCCGCTCCAATATGCCTCGCCTTTCCAGAAAGCTGGCTACCCGCTGACTGATGGTGTGCAGTAATTCAGTGAGTTGCTCCACAGTAGGTGCTTTGTTGCAATGGAAAGCGAAACCCCCGACTCCATCGAGTACATACACACCGTCCAGAAACAGCATATGGGCCGTTCCTGCGCATCCATGCGCCCACGGCATTAGTGCGTCCATGCACGTCAAATGTATGTTTAAATTCAAGGCCGATCCAAATCTCTGAATCAGTGTGACTGCGCCAGTGTGGGCATCTTTCTTCTTAAATCCGGCTTGGTGCACAAGGTGAGTGGAAATGGCCCGGGTGACGATGCCCAATACTTTGCTCATGAGTTCGGGGTAAGCGGCGAACAGGAAGCGCAGGGGAAACGGTACCGTCAAGACCCATTGCCGAATCGGCTTCTTGGGTAACACTTCATCGACTAGCAAGGCTGCGCTATCGGCCATGCGCCGGGCTCCGCAACTGGGGCAAAATCCTCTTCGTTTACAGGAGAATGCCACCAGCTTCTCGTGGTGACAACTTTCGCAGCGCACTCTCAAAAATCCATGTTCCAGCAAACCGCATTTCAGGAACTCGGTGAAATCTTGTTGCACGTAGTCGGGCAGAAACCTGTCTTCAGCTGCCAGTTGTGCCAAAAAATCAGGGTAGTGTTTATCGACAATCTGGTAGAGAAGAGTCTGTTCAGGTCGGTGGCGCTTGTACCTGGGTGCAGGGGCACAAGCGGGTAACTGATCGCCAAACCCGGCAATCCCTGACGGTAGCATGCTGGAATCCTTTCCAGTACGGTGTTAACACAGTGTAGTAGACTTAGGTAGAAATCAGGAAGTCCAGCAACGGATTAGATTGAGGGCGATATTAGCCAGCTTGGTTGTAATGGAATTGTAACGACACAGCCTTTCCAGCTTATCCCGTTGATGGGCCTACACTATTCTCAAATCGACCCTAGCCGTCAACAATCCCTGATAAAGTCATAATCGAAACAAGCTGCCGAAGGAAACTGCATTACCGATTCCTACCCTCGCTGTTGTCCCCTGGATGTCGCTGTGGAGCAGGGGGTATTAATCGTCTAAGCCCTAATTTCAAAGCGGTAACCAACATCCATAATTGTTCGTATGAATGTTGGTCTGGCTGGGTCAGGTTCGATCTTTTTCCGCAAGGTAGTCACACAGCGGTCGACACTTCTGGGTGTCACAAAGATGTTGATGCCCCAAACGACGTTTATGATTTCGTCACGAGTTAACGCTCTACCGCTTCGATTTAAGAATAATTGAAGTAGATCATACTCTTTTGGCGTCAGTGGAATTTCAGTATCCTCCCGGAGCAGCCTGTGTGAACTAGTCTCTAATTTGAATTCTCCAAAGTAGTAACTTTCTTGCACACCCTCAGCGGCGCGTCTCAGGAATGCCTGTACGCGAGCCAAAAGCTCATTAATGCTGAACGGTTTTGTTACGTAATCGTCAGCCCCAAGGTTCAGCCCGCGTACTATGTCTTTTTCCTGACCTTTTGCTGTGAGCATAATGATGGGCATTTCCAACTTTGCTTCACGAATAATTTCACAGACATCGTAGCCGTTCATTTTAGGTAACATAATATCGAGAATGATAAGATCGGGATTAACATCGAGCGCAATATCTAAGCCGGTTTTGCCATCGGCTGCACAATGTACGAAGTAACCACGAGACTGGAAATTATCTTTTAATCCTCGCGTAAGGGCAGGGTCATCCTCAATAACCAGTATGGTTTCTTCAGTCATCGGTAAAACCCGTATTATTAGTTTTTTCTGCTACTGAAATTGGAATGCTAATTGAAAATGTAGAACCTTGTCCCGAACTACTGCTTACTTTTATAGTGCCGCTGTGTGCATCCACTATGGATTGAACGATGCTCAAGCCTAAGCCCACACCACTAATCGCAGAGGTGAGCCTTTGGTCCGCCCGATAGAATTTTTCGAATACCTTGCCTTTTTCTTTCTTTGATAAGCCAATGCCGTAATCAATCACACTAAAAACAATGAAGCCTTCCTGTTGATAGACTTGTAACTTGACATGCTGCGAATCGCCGGAGTATTTGTACGCATTATCCAAAAGATTAACAAGTGCCGTTACGAGGGCATCTTCATTGGCTTGAATTTCAGGAAGGTCTGATTGGATGTCTATTTGAAAGTTAAAACCGTCATGCTCAAACTTTTCCTTCACAGTTTGAGCAGCTGATTCCGCTAATGTTCCAGGATTCTGGCTTTTCAATGTGAATACTTGTCCACTTTGTGACATGCGAGAGTAGTTTAGAAAATTGTCAATCAATTGGCTGAGTCTTTCGTTCTCCTTAGAAATTATTCGCAAATAGTCTTGTGTCGTTTTGGCGTCCGTGTGTTTGTCACTCAACAGCGTGTCGACCAGTACTCGCATCGATGAGAGTGGGGTTTTGAGCTCGTGGGATACGATCGTCACCAGATCATTTTTGAGCTGTGCCTGTGCTAATTGCCGCGTTAGGTATCGTGCCATTATTATTGCAAGGCACAGGGCTGCAATAATTACCAAAATCCCGGTCCAAAGATAGGAGGCGACCTGTCCATTCTCTAATGAACTAAGAACTGAGCTACTAAGCAAGCTATAAGACAACTGCCAGTCTGGGAGGTGTTGGCTTGCAGTGATGCCTAAAGTCGGTGTTGTAGACTCTGTAGCAGCTAGCGACGCTTCGATCACAGTTCCCTGTGGTATGTTCTGGCTGGCAATGATTTTATTGACTTCGCCACGGATTCGTTCGCCGCGAAAAAGGGCTACAATTTTATCGCCTGGCAAGGCCACATGCCAAACATCTGGAACGGCACTGCGTCGTAAGATAGACATTTCGGCGATGCCAGCTTCCGTATCAATATATTGTGCTGCCAGTTCTTCGGCTTCCAGCATCGCAAATGGTTCCAGCGATGGTGCTAACTGCTGCAACTCTCTTACAAGAAACTGCCTTTGCACACTGGTTAAAAGCACGTCGTCATAGCTTTCAAGCTTTTCTTGCAAGCTAGCGGCCACAGCTTTGAAGGTGGAGTGGTGCGGATCGTTAATAATATGTAAGGCAAGCAATTGGGCGTTCGGCACAATCAGGCGCCCGCTTGAAGCGGTTGCAGACTGTAATCTGGGTTGCTGAAGTGATTCAGTTAGCAATGCAATTGCAATCTCTTTCTGCCCCGCCAGAAGGCGACAGCGACTTTCCGCCAGCAGTGCGCGCGCAATAAGATTGGGGTTGCTGGAATTGTCCGCGATGGTAGCATAGAGTTCTGCCGCCGCCGCAGGATCCTGGCCTGAAAGTTCAACTCTTTCTGCAGCCATCCATGCGGCGTCTACTTCGTGAGCCGTGGCGCTCAAGAAGTCGGGAGAGTTTGGATAAACTATCTGCCCTGCAGGGCCGCGCAGGACGATGCTATCGACAAGCCCGGTTTGCACTATTGAATAAAAAGTGGCCGCGCCTTTGGTATTGGCTTCAATATCTGAGAGAGTAGAAAAAACCTGCTGCCAATGTTCGTCGAGTGCTCGCCGCGTATCAGCTAACCTTAACTCCAATACTTCCGACAGGGATTGACGTACCGCAAAGCGTTCATTTTCCACTGCCTTGGTCATGAACCACAGCACGGAAATCGTAGGGACAAGAACAACAAAAACCAGCAGGTACAGTACCGACCGTTGATTGCTAGTACCACTCACGCGATTTACAGAAAATTTATTCAATAATGTGTCTCGCCAGCTAAAAGGCCTGGTACCCGACTATTCAATTGCCAGTCTTGCTCAACAATTCAAGTCTTCCTGCATTTGCTTCAATCTGCTGCTTCCAACTGGATCCTGATAGAGTCTTTAGAAATGCAACTATATCAGCTTGTTCCTTACTGGAAAGATTCAGCGGCTGAATAGATAGATCCAGATTGGCATTCGAATTTCCACCTTCGTTATAATACTCGAGCACTTCCTCCAATGTTCCCATACTACCGTCGTGCATGTAAGGCGCAGTGTACTCAATATCACGGAGGCCAGGGGTTCTAAATTTCCCCTTGTCTGATAATGATTCCGTTACCTCATAACGGCCCAAATCTAAAGGCTGCGTTCCCCAACTTACGCCGGTATTATGAAATCTGTTATCTGAAAATAAGGAATGTTCGTGACATAACTGACAATTAGCTTCGCCGCGAAAGAGCTTGAGTCCACGTAGCGCAGCTGCGGACATGGCATTAAGATCGCCTGCCACCATATATCGGTCAAAGTCCGAATCACCAGATAATAGCGTGCGTTCAAAGCTGGCTAAAGCCTCGGCAGTTCGTTGTATTGTGATATTTTTTGAACCAAATGCACGTTCAAACTGAACGAGGTAGGTTTTGTCTGCACGCAGTCGCTTGACTATCTCGTCGTGGGTATTTCCTAGTTCAACGGGATTAGTCATTGGCTCCAACGCCTGTTGTTCAAGTGTCTTTAAGCGGCCATCTCGAAACATTGAAGGCAGATAAGCGCTATTCAATAAACTCGGCGCGTTGCGACGCCCCAGCTTTTCATCAATGCCAACGGATACCACAAGCCCGTCTGTGAATGCCTTTTCAGGCAAATGACAACTGGCACAAGAAGTGGTCCCATCGCGAGAAAGACGCTGGTCAAAAAATAGCATGCGCCCGAGTTCAGATTTTTCAATAGTCAAAGGGTTGTTTTCGGGTACTGGCAAAAGTACTCCAAGCCCTTGAGGTATAGATTGGAGATAAAGCCTGCTCGAAACAGTAGTTTCGGTGGTGTAGAGTGACCGGTGAATAGAAGAACTAGAAATGCAAGCGTGAATAACAGTGACAGAAATCGCGGCAAGGAAGGCCTGTCGCAACCACTTAATTTTAAAATTCGCCATCCATCTTCTCTGCATCTAGAAGTTAATTTCCATTGTCAGTTAGAGACTCTATGCAGTGTATATCTGTGTTTGTCTTCTTAGCGGTAATTGTCCATAAGCCAGAGTTGACCGGATTTTCTGGTTGTTGACCAGGTAAGTGACGTACCATCCTTGTTCCAGCGCGGAAGCGTAACATCCCCTTCAGAATCAGTGTTTAAAGAGTCAATTTTTCCGGATTCTACGTCGTAAAAATAAATGTTCCAGACTTCGCCTACGGCACCCATGAAGTAGTATTTGCTGCCATCAGGTGACCACTTGCCCAGATATTCCCAGGCACCTTCCTGGTCAAAAAGAACGGTAGGGGTGCGGCCGTCAATGTAGGCTTGCAGCGTCAATTCCTGTCCGTACTCAAAGTAGGTTACGCTTTGGCTATCGGGGTGCCACTCTAAACCTTCTTTGTAATCATTTGTATTGTTGCTTAGCATTTGTGGTTCACCGCCAGATGCTGGAATTACAAACACTGAGTTCTCGTTATCTTCGGGTCCTCGCCAGCCTAATGCCGCGAGGTGTTGGCCATCAGGAGACCAGCGCACGGTCCAACTGTCCCACAGATACAGATGGGCTAACTTCTGCGGGCGCCCACCCGTAGCCGCTATTTTGTAAACTCCGTCGCCGGAGGCATAGGCAATAGTTTTCCCATCGGGAGACCAGGCAGGGGATAACTGCTCTTTGGCATCGATAGTTAGAATTGAATTCGCGTCTCCACTCCTTGTATCGAGTAAAAAAAGCTGGGTTTGCTCCTCAATCCGCACAAAATAGGCCAATGTCTCTCCATTGGGCGACAAATGGAGTGCCCGACTTCTGCCTATGGCATTAACAGGGACGTGGCCACTGAGTTTTCGGACCGCGCCTTCCTTTGTCTCTAGTGCGAAGATCCCTTGCTGGTCAGAACTCTCACCAACATAGTAGATAATGTCCCCCTCTGGAGATAATAGTGGTTTAAAACCACGTCCGATCGACTGAGCCTGATCCAACTTCGCTGCTTCTGCCAGATGTAGCGAGGACATATTCTGGGTAATAACAAAAGCCATTTGACCTGTGTTAGTAATCAATTGAGGATGCAATACTTCGGCATCACTGAAGAATGTTACTTGTTCGGCTTCGCCTTCGCGAATTCCAGACTGTAGGTTAATGCGCTGCTTCCATAGGTTAAGCTCGCCGATTCTATCGGACACAAAATAGATCGCAGATCCATCTGAGGACCATTCCGGGTGGCCGTCAAACCCGCTTTCATTGGTAACTTGAAGAGCACGCCCTCCGTTAGAGGGTAAAATCCACACATCGATTGCACCGATATTCTCAGAATCACTGTTTTGAATTTCCAATACCAACCACCTTCCATCGGGTGAGTAATCTCCTGCTCTTCCATACGCGCGAAAATCTACTGGCGTAAATTCAATGGAATTGTCATGGATATTGATGGTATTTACCCCGTTGGGATCTTGGCCACCCCCTGCGGTAATGTAAGTGAGGTGCTGTCCATCAACAGTCCAGCTCAATCCACCTACACCCGACATGACATCGTTGCCAATTTTGTACGGCGTTCCGCCATTTGGATCGATCAGGTAAATACCAACGGGGAATTCGTAACCGGATCCTGTTTCAACGCGATTACGTGCGGTGAATGCGATCAGCTTCCCGTCGGGAGACCAGCGCGCCAGGCTGCCGCCATGTCTGGGTCCCCACGACTCCAGAAGCGGTCGGATCTGGTTGCCGGATTTATCAGCAATATAGAGACCCAGTGGTGCAAGTTGCCCGTTTATTACCCCTGCAATTGTCCCGGAGAAAACCATGCTCTCACCGTCAGGAGAATAATCGTACATAGTCGAAGATTTTGGATCATTCCACGATAGAATCACACTGTTTAGTATAGAGGTAAGCGTATAACTTGAGTTGGCATTTGTTGTATTGAGTTCAGCCGTGCTTTGAGTTTCTGCTAACAAATTCAAATTGCTCGTTGCAAGCGTTACTATGCTAGCCTGGTTGGGATACTCCTCGATCACTTTGCGCAACGCGGCTATTGCTTCATCGTCTTTGCCTAGCTTGAAATAGCTTAGACCCAGTCGGTAATACGCCTGTGCCAGATAAACGTCACTGGCCTCTCTGTCTTCCACTATCTGTTCATAAATCTCAATCGCGGCAGTTAAATTTCCAGCAGTCTCTTCTGCAAAAATCCCCTGCTCCAATAACTCCGCTGCAGGAATAGCTAACAGCATCGGCGTAAAACCGAGTGATAGCGTTAATACAATTGTCTTTGAGTAGCCTGGAAACATGATTTCTCTCTCCCTATTGATTGCCAGTTAACCAAGGGTGGAATTAGATCATAGCTATTGTATGTTACGTTGGCGTTACCATTACCATAGCTATTCACTACATTCTTTACTACTGGAATAGGCTCAAAGCGAGGAAGTCAGGGTGCGCCAGCTTGGTCTTGTAGGCAAGGGCACCGCAATTTATACCGCCGGAGTATAGGCAGAATAAAGACTATCGCCACCCTAGTCTACACATTACTTTGTCAGGAATTATTATCCCGCTCGCTCCAAAATCTCCTCAATTCACTACCGCATTAGCCATTCTTGCGATTTGTTCGTGATCCGTTCGCCCTTTAAGTTGTCATTGGCCATCTCAGGCCATAGCTCATCCCGCCACCTTCCCTGGCAGCAAACAAGCAGCAAACAACAAATCAGAAATTTAGGAATGCT
>Ga0114950_10000531_pt1 | contig 26338 bp, 35 predicted proteins | sample N075metaG_FD_83503 | JGI IMG/M metagenome (GOLD analysis project Ga0114950, IMG submission 83503) | Deep subsurface microbial communities from Kermadec Trench to uncover new lineages of life (NeLLi) - N075 metaG | ecosystem: Environmental > Aquatic > Marine > Ocean trench > Sediment | place... | reverse complement strand
TGCAAACGCATTTTTAAGTGGAGCGATAAGCGATTCGCTCGATTTTGGCTTACTTAGCGCAGGGTTCGCCTGAATATGCTCGTCAATTTCTTTTTTAACAATGGTAAAATCGCTTAAACAGCCGGGCGTGTTTTTTATAAGTGCCTTTGCAGACTTTATAGTCATTGCCTTACATTTGTCATAATTTTCAGGGCCTTTTAATGCCTCATTCCATAATACCTCTAATCTTGACTCGAAAAATTTGTCAACCATTTCAATCATGTAATCTTTTAGATATTTTAGCTTCTCTTCATATTCATCAAAAAGTCTGAATCTCAGTTCCTTCAGTTTCTCTTCATTCTTTTTATATTCTGCAAGGTATTCTTTTTCAGCTTGAAGTTGCTCTGGTTGTTCATTGAAAAGGCGTAGACATTTTTCATATTGTCCTCTTGTCATCCGATGACCCCTAAAATTAACCAGATCACCAGAATTATCTTTCTCTTCATGGTCAAGTTCGCTTTCTGTTTTCTCTTTTAGCCAATGATTTTTCATTTTATTCTCTTTAATATTGATTTAGGATACGCTTTATGATTATTATACCTAATTAAATAGTATAGCGCAAGAGGAATTAAATGAATTTGCCGGCAATAGTAAAGTATAAAATGAATGAACTCGAAGCCACATCGTATAAATGTGCTCTTATTTGGGAAAAGGTTTGTAAGTCGTTGTTTCCAAGAGAAAAATGCTCGCGGTTACGACAGACCGGCGATCCTCGTAAATCATATCTTTTTAAATGTTGTTACACGCTGGTTAATAATAGACGACACATTATTGGAAATGATGAATTTAAATTGTATATTTTTGCCCAATTGGATATGCTTAGAAAAATATCAGATGGAACTCAACATGCACGTATTGATCCTGTCTGTTTGTTTGGCGGCAAGTCCTGGCAACGATGGGACATATGGAAGAAGAATTATAACAAGCAACGTAATTTTAAAACAAAAACTATAGCTCCATCCGAAGAAAGGGTTGTTCAAGACCTAAACCGAACAAAACGGTATTTGCTAGACGTTTTCGGCAAAGACCCAACTTCAACCGATATTCAAAATGCTTATAGTAGTCGGGCTATGCTCCGTTGGTTCAGACTTGGTAAAATCAGCCCCTATTTTTTAATTCTCTTTCCGCCCATCTATGAATTAAATGGCTGGGGCGTTGATTTAAACCTATATCGTGAACATATAAATGGAAATGAGGACAATTTAAAAGCTGTGTTTAATTATAGCTAGTTCTTGATGTAAATAAATTTTATTATGGATATAAGGCCGATCCTGCAAGCGTACATCAAGGTTAATTTAATCTGCTCGTGAGGAACATTTTTGTTCTCGACCTTTGGAAACAGAGTTGGGCTATGGACTTTGGGCACCTCGATCCCTATAGTGGACCATGAGAGTAATGGAAGTTCGGCTTTTTGACCTGTTTCAGAGCGGATCGCTTGCTATGACAATGAATCTGTTAAATGATGCTTGTTTTACAACAATTAAACAAGAGAGTTGAAGCAGTCTTGTCGTTTTGTAGGCCAAGAAAGTGCCTTCTCTCGTCTGTGAATAAAGGATAGAAAAAATATGAAAAAAAATATGAAAGTTGAACACAAAAGACGGAAGAAAGTCAAGAGGTTGCAAAAAGAAAATAGACTTATATTAAAGCGACAGAGAAAGTCGCTGCCAAGGCTCTTATCTTTCGCAGGTTGGCTTGCGCCCGCGCAAACGAACGCTGCCTGGATAGTTAGGAATGGTTTGGCGCGCCGTAAAAACTCTGAATTTTGCGAGTCAGCTTTCGAGACTTGGCAACGACGTTTTGACGAAGTAAACCGTGAATTAAAAGTCACTGATCCACCACGAGCCATAGAGTCATGGTGTGAGATGGTTGGGGTCGAATGTACCTCTCGTCAACCGGCCTTTGTCAACGGGCCACCGCCTACTTTGTTCTATTCTGAGCCTTATCAATTACGAAGTTGGAGAGTGATGCTTGAACACGAAAGTTGAATATAAAAGACGGAAGAGAGCCAAGAAGTCGCAAAAAATAAATAGACAGATTTTAAAACGACAAAAAAAGTGGGCGCAAGTTAAACTACGTATCTTGCGGCAACTGCGTATCTCGCGGCTGCGGGCGGTGAGACAAAATGAGGATGATTGGGCGAGCGTAAACGCAGAATGGCAACGACGTTTGGATGAAGTAAATCTTAAATTAAAAGTCACTGACCCACCACGAGCCATAGAGTCATGGTGTGAGATGGTTGGGACTGAATATCGTGATCCTCATCCTGTTACTTGGCTATCACCTGGGCTTTTATTACGAAGTTGGAGTAAAATGCTAGAACTCGACAGACAAAAGAAGTAAACTAAAGTTCGGACTCATTTATCTAATTATTCGGCCATCCCTTATAATATGTCTATTTCGTGGTGCAATGCGCGGACGTTTGCGACTATTAGCCTGCTTGTTAAGATTTCGCAATTTAAGGCATATGTTGCATCTACAGTCAACAGGGTGTCCATTATATTGAAATACAATTTCTGCGTCCTGCCTGTATTTAAAATGTTCGCCGTCTGGCCCATGTTCCCCGTCCGGTCCATGTTCGTCATCATAGTGGTGCATTACTGTCCACCCAATAAACATTGTTAGTGCAATCACCATGAAAATTAGGAGTCCCTTTACAAATTCATCACTCATTTTATTTCCTTTATGCACAATATCATATTCTAATTCTAATCATTTGGCCATCCTTCATAACATGATTTGGTGGTGCAAATTGCAGAAGTTTGCGCACGTTCCTGGGCGGATAGCGCAATTTAAGGCATTTATCACATCTACAATCCGCAGGATGTCTATCAAAATGTTTACCGTCTGGTCTATGTTCATCATCATAATGGTGCATTACGGCCCATCCAATAAATACTGTTAGTACAATTACCATAAAAACTAGGAATCCCTTTACAAATTCATCACTCATTTTATTCCCTCCATAAATTTTTAGTACCAACGCATGGCTGTGGCCACTACTTTTGTAATCTCATCAACGGGTTGACTAGGGAAAAAGTATTGATCTTTATCAGATGGCATAATTTCCCATTTCCACTTGCCGACCGGAGTTTCTATATTACGATTAGTAGCTCTAATTCTGCCAGTATTGGGGTTAAAACTCACCAATGTTTCATTTTGAATAACTCGCTGATGATTTGGGGCTTCTAAGCCCTGACCTCTCAGGTTCATTTTTATAATATATTCGTGTTCGTTCACTTTTCTAATATGATCAAATAGGAATATTGTTCGACCTGTTTTTCTAATTTCGTTAGTCATGGAAACAACCAAATCTTCCAAACCTTTATATTTTCTGTCGGGCGAATCTTGCTGGGATTTATTGACCAGTTTCAGTTGTTGCAATATTTCCTGTACAATGAACTCTTCATTGCCTCCATAACCACTTCTGTTTAGCAAAAATAGTTTTTTAGTCACCCAGGTTGGGGTGCCTTCTAAATCATGGTGTAAACGAGCTATTTCTATATGAAGATCAGGCGTCACAAATATTCGCAATGCTCCCTCGCCCTTACCCCATTCAACCGTATTGACAAAATCAGATTTTGGCTCCCTGCTATCAATTTTAAATGTGCATAGCCTTTTGGTTATTTGCTCTAAATTCAATAGGATTATAGGCTTGTTGGGGTCTATTTGAGTATGAAAAGCAGTGTGTTGGCTTTCTTCAGGGGCGTTTTTTTCTCCCTCAAAACCAAATACATCTTTCCATTTTTGCTCGTCTTCGTTCAAAAGCCATTTTTTAAATTTCATGTATTTACCCTCACGGCTATTTATGCTAAAATGACCTCAATTTGAAAATGACCTTAATTTATATACAAAGGAAATAAAATGAGGCATATATTATCCGCAAAGCAGTTTACAAAGGACGAAATTGAAACTTTGCTTGATAAAGCACATTGTCTTTCTAAACATTCGGGGACGGTCTATAATGCGAGGGGGAGGGTGGTTAATTTTTTTTGCGAACCATCCACTAGAACTAGAATATCTTTTGATGCCGCTGCTCAATCATTAGGTCTTCAAGTCTTGACAATTGCGGATAAAGAAGGCAGTTCTGTTAGTAAAGGAGAATCACTTGAAGATACTATTCGAGTTTTAGGAAGATATTCAGATTGCATTGTCATTAGACATGAACAGAGCTTTGCAGCAGAGCAAGCAGCTAGAGTTTCCACCGTTCCTATTATTAACGCTGGAGATGGGAGCAATGAACATCCTACCCAAGCCTTGCTTGATTTGTTTACGATTTCTAAATATCGTGTTTATAAGCCTGGCAAACTTGCGACACCCTCGGCAAAAAGACTTTCTTTTCCTGCTGGTCCGCGAAGACGTTTAGATGGCGTAAAAGTTTTGATTGTGGGTGATCTTAAATATGGACGTACAGTTCATTCACTTATCCATATATTGCAACACTATAAGGCTAAAATTTTTGTAGCCAGTGACAGACAGTTAGCTTTGCCCAAAGAATTTAATGGGTTGCCAATTACTGTTACTGATATGCAAGATGGTTCGCCACATCCACGTACTACAGAAGTTTTAAAAGAAGTGGATGTGGTTTATATGACGCGAGTTCAAACAGAACGCAATACAGAACAAGGCGGCTTAAAAGACGCTTATCCAATTAAAATAACGCCCCATACTATAGGCATGATGAAGAAAAATGCCATTGTGATGCACCCTGGTCCTAGAAATTATGAAATTTCTCCAGCAGTAGATGAAGATCCGAGGATGGTTATGTTTGACCAAGCCGAAAATGGTCTTTACATGAGAATGGCCATATTAAATTACGTGATGGGCCTAAATATGGTATGAACAATTATGCTATCTTTGTAGAAGAGCAGGATAATGAAGATGTGGAAAATCGTGTTTTTACCACATTGGGAATTCAGCCAAATCACGCAGATCGTGCTATGGACGATCCAATTGATACGTTTGCTGGTAAAGATGAATTATCAAAAGAACTTCCTACAATGCGAATTACCCCACAAGCTAGAGCCGCAGCCGTTACTGCTATACAAGATGGTAAAATGCCACTCAGAGATTTTCTTGCACTGTTAAGAGGTAAAGATCAAGGAGAGTTGAGTAGAAATAAAGATCCGTTACCTGTAACAGACAATCCCGTAGGATTTTTGCCCGGTGGAGGAACAGCAGAAGCACCAAGTCCAATGTAATAAGGTTATTATGACCAAGATATTATTATGTGATCCGTCTCATTATGGCATAACGTATAAAATAAATCCTTGGATGGACCCGAAGAATGGTGCAAATCGCGTAACTGCCATTACTCAATGGAAATATCTTCGAGATAAACTAGAAGATTTAGGTGCTGAGCTACATTATATTAAACCCCAGAAAAATTTGCCAGATATGGTTTTTACAGCTAATGCTGGGATAGTTTCTGGAAACAAATTTTTTATAAGTCGATTTAGCTATCCCGAAAGACAAGGTGAAGAAAAGTTTTTCATAGAGTGGTTTGAAGATAATGGATATATAACGTATGATGAATGTGGAGATCATAGTTGTGAGGGAGCGGGCGATATTTTAATAGCCCATGATATTTTCTGGAATGGTTGGGGATTTCGGAGCGACCCAGATGTAGGAGTTAAGGTTCACGAAGATAGTTTTAGTGACCATTTTTTAGCCACTATTAGACTAATGAACCCTGACTTTTATCATCTTGATACTTGTTTATGTCCTCTCAAGCCCGGCGTAGTAATTGCAAATTTGGATGCTTTTGGACCAGGATCTGTTAATTTAATTAAACATCTTTGTGATGTTATTCAGCCACCACCAATTGAATGTCGTAATTTTGCTTGTAATTCCATCGTATTAGACGATAATGTTATTATGCCCGATGGCTGTCCAGTTACGGCAAGAAAAGTTGAAGCAGCGGGATTTGAAGTCCACATAGTACCTATGTCAGAATTTTTAAAATCTGGCGGTGCCTGCAAGTGTTTAACTCTAGTGATTTGAAATGATTGATTATAAAAAGTTAGAAGGTTCGTTTGTTAAAGAGAAACATGATCAAGATTGGTTAGTATTTTTTGAGGAGAGCAATGATTCGTTTTGTGTGGATGTGTCAGGAGATTGCTTGAATGTTTCTACACAACAACCATTTCAATTAGGCGGTTTGCCGATTGAAGTATGTCGCACATTTAGTGAAGATAGTGCCGATCTTATTTTGCAAGCATTAAATAAATTGATAGTTCAGAAAAACGAACAAAAAAAATGAAACTTAGAGGGACGATGACGCGACTGACCGAACAGGAACAACAGGACATCATCCGCTTCCTCGAAGCCGACAAGCCCCTGCCCGATAAATACCGCTTCCTGCTCTTCGACGAAAAGCGGGAGGTAGAACTCGTCTGGAACGGCAAGACCAATGAGGTCTGCAACATTGTCTTGCCTTTTCAGACGATCGAGCATGTGGATGAACCCCGCGCGGAAATAGACACCCAGCGAAAAGACGATCAGGGTTTGCTGTTCAGTCTGGACGAGCGGGGGCGGCAACTCAAGGGCTGGACCAACAAGCTTATCTGGGGTGACAACAAGCTGATCCTGTCATCGCTCAAGAACGGGCCGCTGCGCGAGGATATCGAGAAGCAAGGCGGCTTGAAGCTGATCTACATCGACCCGCCTTTCGACGTCGGGGCCGACTTTTCGATGGACATCGAGATCGGCGGCGATACGTTTACCAAGAAGCCCAACATTCTTGAAGAAATCGCCTACCGCGACACCTGGGGCCAGGGCGCGGACTCGTTCATTACCATGATCTACGAGCGGCTCATTCTCATGCACGACCTGCTCGCCGAGGACGGCAGCATTTATGTTCATGTGGATTGGCGACTAGTCGATCACCTTCGTCTTGTACTAGATGAAATCTTTGGAACAAAGAATTACCAAGGGTGCATGAGATGGAAACGCCAAACATCGTCAGGCTATAAAGGCGTAAAAAAATACGGCAGAGCACACGATTCAATATTATGGTACTCCAAATCGGATACATTCATCTTCAACGCTCAATATGCGCCATATTCCGATTCATACATAAAGAGCCACTACACGCAGTTTGACGAGCAAGGCCGGCAATACCGCCCGCACTGGCTTGGGACTACCACTGAAGCAACAATAAAGAAATACCTTAAAACCGGTCGGGTCGTTAAGAGAGCCGATGGCTCATACGAAAAGCGGCTTTATCTTGACGAACAACCGGGGACACCGATCGACGACATGTGGATTGACGTCCTTCCGTTGAATTCTCAGGCACTTGAAGACACCAAGTATCCAACGCAAAAATCTGAAGCCTTAATCGAGCGCATAGTAAAAGTCTCTTCCAACGAAGGCGACCTCGTGGCCGACTTTTTCGTCGGTTCCGGGACGACTGCGGCGGTGGCGGAGAAGCTGGGGCGCAAGTGGATTGTCTGCGACCTTGGCAAGTTCGCCGTTCACACAACACGCAAGCGGATGATTGGTGTGCAACGGCAAATGAAAGCCGACGGCAAAGACTACCGCGCATTCGAGATTCTCAACCTGGGCAAATACGAGCGTCAACACTACATCGGCGTCAACCCGAACTTGCGCGAGGAGCAACAACGAAAACAACTTGAAGAAAAAGAAGCCAAGTTCCTCGATCTGATCCTTCGCGCCTATCGGGCTGAAAAGACCGAAGGCTTCGCATCATTCCACGGCAAGAAGGCGGGACGACTGGTGGCGGTTGGGCCAGTCAATTTGCCGGTGACGCGGCTGTTCGTGGAAGAGATCATCCTCAAATGCCGCAAGCATCACATCACCAAGGTGGACATCCTGGGCTTCGAGTTCGAGATGGGCTTGTTCCCCAACGTACTGGACGAAGCCCGCGCCAAGGGCATCGACATCGCCCCCAAATACATCCCGGTCGAGGTGTTCGACAAACGGGCCGTCGAGAAGAATCAGGTCGTGTTCCACGACGTGTCGTTCATCGAGGTCAAGCCGCATGTCAAGAAAAGCAGTGTGGCCGTGGAGTTGACAGACTTTTCCGTGTTCTACTCGCAGGACTCGATTGCCAACGCCGAAACGTCGCTCAAGAACAAGAAGAGCAAGATCGTGGTCGAGCGGGGCCAGATCGTGAAGGTGACTAAGGACAAGGACGGCATCGTCAACCGTGAAGTGCTAACCGAGAACTGGACTGACTGGATCGACTACTGGGCGGTGGACTTCGACTTTGAGAACAAGCGGGAAATCGTCCGCGTGAAAAACGACGAAACAGACGAGTGGGAAGAGGTCTGGACGGGTGACTTCATCTTCGAGAACGAGTGGCAATCGTTTCGGACGAAGAAGGATCGCACGCTGGAACTCACAAGCGTGTTCCACGAGTGTAAACCCGGCCGGCGGAAGTTGGCGGTGAAGGTCGTGGACATCTTCGGCAACGACACGATGGCCATCGTGGAAGTTACCGTGTCGAAGAACGGCAGATATCAAAATTGATCGTGAAAACCGACTCAGGAAAGTGGAAAGCGATGATGCCAGATTATCCATGTACGCAAAATGTGTTTTGGTTTACAAACACAGGGAAAGCAAGTAAAATAGGAGTTAAGGAGTTGAAATGTCTGACGAAAAAATTCTCTATATCATGCGTGGCGTGCCCAGTAGTGGCAAGTCCTTTGACGCTAAGCGTTTAGCTGGCGAGCACGGGCTGATTTTCTCGACCGACGACCAGTGGGGCAAAGGGATTGAGGAATATAAGGCAAATTGGGCAAAAGCTAAAAAAGAGGATAATGTCGGATCGTTACTCGGCAGATATCACCGTCTCAACCTAGAATTAGCTGTAGGCGCGATGAAGCGGGGAGCTTCTCCGGTGGTGATTGACAATACAAACATCAAGAAGCGAGATGTACGCCCCTATGTGGAGGCGGGATTTCAGTATGACTACGACGTTAGGATTGAAGAGCCAACATCCAAGTGGTGGGCTGAAACTAAGGTCATTCTTGGTCAGAAGGACAACAAACAGGAGTTAGATCGCGCGGCTGAACGGCTCGAAGGCAGAAATAGTCACGGTGTTCCTAAATCCATCATTCTGAAAATGCTTCAAAGATGGCATGATCTACGCATTGAGGATTTTTGAATGAAAGATATGTATTCACAGCCTACTTTCAATCAGTATCGGACCCTAGCTTATTTAATCGAGGGCTGGGAGTTGGTTATTACAGAGCATTGCTCAGCAGTCCAAATCTTGATGGCCAAACATGCCGCCGAAAGGAAACGAAAGCCTCCATCAACAGAACGAATTTGTTGGCGAAAAGAAAGTTCAGAAATCCGTCCGAGTCCGTCCGGTGGTCCGCCCCCATTCATTCCTTACTTAGATTACATAGAATGTGACTCACCGAAAAGAAAACGACACCACATGAGCCACATGGAACGATACGGCTGGGTTATCAAAAATGACTACGGTTGGTTAATCACCGCCGCTGGAACTAAGGCCCATCAACGATTCATTGATAATTTTTGAAGGGAGTTTTAATGGACCCTAACCATGAAACGCTAGGCGAAATACCCTTTGAGGATATTGTCGATCTATTGCGGCAAAACTGGATTAACCGGCCCACAGACGGGTTGAGAGTACCTGTTCCGTTTGGCAGAACTGTAAAGATTCCCTATCAAGGAAAAGAGATTACTGTAAAATATACCAAAGAATTAAAATTCATAATGCGAAATGGTGCGCGTTGTGTTAAATGTGGTTGTAAAGGTGCTCGTTTTAAATTACTCAGAAACAATAACCTTGTTTTTGGGGCCAAGACCACCATAAGACTCGCTTTGTGGACAGATGATGATCGTCAATTGTCAATTGACCATATTAAGCCGCGCGGGCACGGTGGCGAGTCGTCGGTGAACAGTAACAACATACAAGTCATGTGCGAGCCATGCAATGAGGAAAAGGGATCAAAGTACGTCGGCGTTTAGGTCAAGGTTGAAAAAAGAATAAGGGGGAATTAAAATGAAAGTCCTATGTCTTTTGGTTTGGGTTTGTGGGCTGGCCGTAAATTTAGTGCCGGCGTTGGTTGACATACAACCTTTAGCTGAATTGATGAAGATTGGCCAGATTCCATTGGCGATTATTATCGTAAGTTTAGGAACAGCTTTATGTATAGCAGCCGGGTTGATCTTTACGGGTGTTCTTGGTCAACCAAGACGCACATTGCGAGAGACACTGCCACAACTAATAGAAGGGTTTAAAACAAAAACTTTAGAAGAGTTTATCAATGCTGTATCCGCTGCTAATGAATTGACGCAAACGATAGATGGTGTACTAGCATCAGGCACCGAAAAGGACATCAGACAACTGGTAAAAAAAATAGTCAGCGTTAGGATTGATTTGCAATTAGATGCCGCCGAGCTTATTCTAGTAGGGTTTTCGCCAGAAAAGGTAGCAGAGGTAGCAGGTAACTTTGATTCCTCTTCGGTTCCAAGACTCACTAAACGTCTACCGCTTCGCCGGGGCTGGACCCACGTTTAATCTTCAAATCTACTTCCTCTCCAATTATCTTCCCAATACGCTTTGTACTTTTCTACAGGAAGATTAAGCGACTTGCAGGCATGATCATAATCATCTCTACAGTCAAACTTACATAAGTAAACTTCCTTTTGATTGGCGAGTAAGAAGTGTTGTAGGTCAAAACACTTTTCTTTCCAGATATCTCCGATCACACGAAGTCTCTTTTGCACGGGAGTTGACTCATCCTCAATAACATCAATTAGGTTGTTCAAATTAAATTTTGGTTCTGTGAATCGTTGCACATTCCAAGATTCAGCGCTTTTCATCCAGCGGTCAGAAACATCATCATAGGCAATAATTACTTTTGAGAAAAACATACATTGATCTGGGAAAAAGGACATATAGGGATGTTTAAAAACTGGTTCTATTTTGCCTTTTGAGTATATCTTTTCAATTATCTCCAAGCAAGTGACCATTTCATCGCGTAACCCCTGCTGGGCTAAGTACGCTAAAGCACCAGCCTCTCTTAATGAAAAAAATTTTGGAACTTTTTTGACTTTTATTGGGCCTATACAATGCGTAATAGCTCTTTGTAAAAAGCTAGTTCCTGTTCTCGGCATTCCTGTTACAAGTATCATCTAAAATCAAACTTCTCCTTAACTGTTACCTTGTGACCTTCTTTCCTCAATATTTGTATACGCTTACGCGAGTGTATAAGTAGGTAGTCGTTAATATTAAAGATAAAATCGTAGTATTTTAATATCTCTTTGTCATCCGCTGTTCTAAGCCCACGTCCCATCCTCTGAATGATGACGTGTTCGGCCTTGCCGCCAGCAGCGTTAATCAGATTGTGAATAAATACATTGATCCCTGCGTTAAATATGCCTTGCGTTGCAATCGCAACAACATTCTTCTTAGCTTTCTTTAGCTGTTCAATCACGAATTGACGGGTTTCTAAGTCATCCTTTCCCTGAATCCATAGGGCACCAGGAATCATCTGTGCTAACGCATCCCCGTGGGCAATGCGTTCCACCAAAATTAACGTCCGACCTTTTTGTTTAGTGGCTAAATCTCGAACAACCTCGTGAAAATATAGTGATTCCGCTATTCCCTTGGTCGTAGCCTCTTGATAAACCATGTATGGAATATAAGGTTCTTCTATATTATAAAAAGTACAATCCGAAGCTGATAGGACTTCTCTGCTTTGAAGAAAACTAGTGGTTAAAACACCCTTGTCTTCTTCGCTTGCTGATTCTGTTTTAAATACTGGTCCAAAATGTCCCTTTACACTGTATTTTTGAACCCTATCTTTTCCCCCAAATTTAAATGGTGTAGCACTTACGGCAATTCGGACACATGCTCCTTTTAATTTATTATAAAACCTTTTTGGTTGCTTAGACATCATATCGTGAATTTCATCCACGATAACAACTTTGAAATGGGGGAGGATTTTTTCTATCTTGTGTAAAGATTGGATGGTAGCACAGGTGATAACATCGGGTTTTTTATACTTGTCGTAAAGCCTACCTACATTCTCAAAGCCCCATTTCATCATTTCATTATAATTCTGCTCAACAAGTCCTTTTCGATTAGCAAGAAATAGCGTGGGTGTGTTTGGAGACAATGCCTTGAGAATTCCGATCATAATGGCTGTTTTACCGCTAGAAGTTGGCGCAAAAATAACACCCCTACTATATCGGATGGCTTGATTGATTAAATCAACTTGATAATCATAAAGCTCCATACCAGGCAGAAAATCTTTATTGATCTCGTTTATGGCCCACTTAACTACCCCACGCTCATCTTTTATTTTATATTCTTCTCCCAGGAGTTTTAATCCCTCGGTAATTTCAGGAAGTAAGCCAGTCAAGAATTTGCCTGTTTTTTTGCTTAAAAAATCTACGTGTCCGTCCCATCTACCTTGTTTATAAAGAGTGCTATGGTAATATCCACGTTGTGGATATCTTAATGCCCTGTAGAATTTGCTGAATACTTTAGAATCTTCGCAATACAAGGTGCAATAATCATTTCGGGCACGGATAAAGTTCATATTAAATTATACTGATAAAATTTATACCTCCTATTATATCATATAAATTAAAGGATTTCTAGTATAAATAATAATTATGAGATTCAAAGACTTCGTAGCCAGAAAATTGTTTATTGAAATGGGTCAAGATCACATTGATCACATTGAGCAATGGTTCGAGGAAAATCCTGATGAACTGCCCTTTAAACACTTATTTAAAGATGGTGAATATCGAAAAATCATTCCTTTTGAGTCTAAGCAGAAATTGGCTTTCCGCAAGAAGTTGAAGGATATGGGATATGAGGTTGATTTTGAAAGCGGGATGGCTTCTAAAGAAGTTAAAACCCAACGTGGATCAACCGTTCGTCAACAGAAGATCGGCAAAGTGCTTTCTAAATCCAAGGACTTTGATAAAGAAACACTAGATTGGTGGAGCACTTTTGCAAAACAAACGGATGAAAAAGACGACGAATATAGCATCATAGTTTCCCGACACCCTATTGACGTATTGCGTATGAGCGATCATAGCGGTATTACTTCCTGTCATGCTCAGGGGAATGATTATTTTCAATGTGCTGTAGCAGAGGCCAAAGGTGGGGGTGGAATTGCCTATTTAGTAAATACCAAAGAGGCTGAGGACATTGAAGATTTGCAAGGCAATGAGGTGTTTGAAGACATGGATCGGCATCATGGACGTGAAAGAATTGGAATGGTTCAACCTCTATCTCGCGTGCGGTTGCGTCTATTTAAGCACAAGAAAGACGACTATGATTTAGCGGTGCCAGAAACTAGCTCATACGGCGACCGTGTAGAGGGATTTGAATCTTCGGTTAGTCATTGGGCTTTATCTGCTCAACAAAATGTCTTAAAAGGCAAACGACCAAGCATGAAAGAATTTGCTCGGTATGGCGGTAGTTATCAAGACAGTAGCGACAGCAGGCTTTTTAATAATATGTTTAACGATGAAGAAGACGCTGGCGGAAACACTAATTTTGAGGGCGAAGATGATTATCAAGGTCAATTAGATCAATATGAGGAAGAAGCACAGAGCTTTCACGATCAGTATGCAAACTTTGATAATGAAGAGGTGCAGGCGTGGTTTGATGTAACAGAGGACGATGGTGCAATAGTTTCGTTTAGTGGTATGGTTAAAGTTAAATTTCCATTAGCTAATTGGATAAAAAAACCGCCCGAAGGATGGCATGATACTTATGAGGGTCGGGTAGGAAGCTATAGCCATCGCAGATTGGCTCAGTCTTCAAATAAGGATGATAAAAATAAGGGCACTTGGGAAGAGGCCATCAATCAAATGTACGGAGCTAATGATGGACCTTCAGATAGAAATCTTGAAGTTAGTTACAAGGGGGATAATATTGAATTATCCTTTGAAATACGATCAGAGGAGGGGTATTATCCAGATGATTATCATAGTTTCCTAGTCAATATAATGCAAGAATATGATGATGATTATCAAGGTTTTGTAGTCAACTGTAAGAAGGTTTTGCTTGAACTTGGTTGGCTAAGCGAAACAAAGATAGATAAATGGGCTACAGGCGGCAAATTATTTAAAAACTTTAAGTGGAACTGGGATGAAGATAAACACACATTAGATGTTTACAGTCCTCGTCAAATGGTGGGGGATTTAAAGGATATCAATCACGATACATCAAGACATCCTGAACGCCCTGGTGACCTCGATGGAACAAATGCTTGGAGGACTCAAGGAAGAATGAATACAGTAGGAGGTGGAAATCCAGGTTTCAAAGAATTTTATACAGTTTTTACTCAAGAGATTTTGAAGTATGCTGATCGTGTCCAGCAAGCAAGTAATCGTCAACTTTCATTGCCTGGCATGAGTATGATGCGAAATAAGACTGCCCCGCTTTCAACAGTCATGTCATCAACACCAATACCGCCTCAAATAAGCTGGGAGATTGATTATGATAGAAATGTTTATATGAAACTTTCATGGGATGATTTGGCTATGGGAGCCGCTGCTGGTGAAAAAACGGTTGCATTTATAAGATGGTTGGATGAAAATTGGACATGGGTAGCTAATGCTGCGGCCAAAATTTTTAATATGACTGTGAAAAGAAAGTATAGTGCCTATGCAAAAGCTCAGCAACAACCGCAAGGCCAGGTTGGCGCACAAAATAACCCCGCCCAAAGACCCTTTCATTGAACGGGGCCACCAGTTGAATGGCTCTTTTTATCGCCAGCAGTTTAGCCGACCGAAGTTTCTTGCCACCGTCTGATATCGCCATGTTCCGCAGCCATTGCGATAAATACGATAAGGCCGACAGCTATTAGATCGTCTGCGATGCGGTTTATCATAATCAACTGGACACGGCCAGTCTTTCACCATAATTGGTGCTTCGCCAGGTGCCGGAATTACCTCGTTGTTGCCTCTGACTTCAAAATATGCTCTGCTAATGTTTGTGGCTTCTGTATAAATTGATGCACTAAAAGAGGTTCTGTTCTTTTCAATATATTGCCCTGCAACAATTAAGCCTAAAGCAATAGCAAAGGTCATAAGTGCTTGATTGCGAAATGTCATAATATACCTCTGTGTTTTTCTGCAATAGTATATATCCTTTTATGAGAAATTAAGTTGCGAGCTTCACGATTTGCAACACGTCTTAATCAGCTTGTTTGTGTAAGTAGTGAAACACCTATTAAGTCAAGTGAGGGAAGGGGAGTGGTTTGGCCTTATCAAAAATAACGTCTACACGGTTTGAGATTTTGACTAAAGGTGGAATTTCCATTTTGGTTATACGAGTGCGCATAACAGGTTCTGAGAACCGCTCACTTGCGTCAAAGATTTCACGACGAAAATAGGTGCCCCGCTTTTGAGAATCGGGATAATCATTCCAATTGATTCCCTTCGTGTGCAACATCTCGTGTAAATCAGCAGCTTTCTTGCGGTATAATTCCTGATGGGAATATTCAGACTGTGCGGCCATAGTTAAACTATTGCGAGTAGCATCTTGTTCTCGCCAAATCAAAGCATTTACCGCTTCTTCTTTGGTGGGTACATTCCATACTCTGCAATCAAAGACTGGCATTTTGTCAGCTTTTTCAGGAATTGCTTGAGCCAATTCTTTATTAAATTGAACTGACGCCATTGCTGCTAAGACGGATGCCATCTTTTGAACACGGCCATCGAAGAAAATCAAAGAATTAGGCTCTTCATTCAGCCATATAAGGGTAATTTCATCACTTTGCGTGTACGCGATGAGTGGATTGGCTTCTTTGAGTAGAAAGCTTGCCACGGATTGCATAAGATCGCCTAGACGGGCGTCGTAGGGCCTTTCCAAACCTTTGCAGAAGCTATGAAAGGCTTTGCCATCCAAACGCGCCAGCGTGGGGATGTGGGGCATTAGACGGATATTGCCGCCACGTTCCTCGTAGAATTTCATTCTTTCGTCAAGAGAGTCTGTTTTAGGCATTTTCTCCTCATTTCTTTTTCCGTTGATCAATGTGCCATTGTAAGCGGCGTTTGAAGCCATCCATTAGTTCGTGGTGAAACTCAATAAGGGAGGTAAACCGTTCGTCTTGCCGGTTTTGTTCCTCGAATAAGCGGGCTGCTGGCTGGTCAGTTTCGTAAAGCTCTCGCCACTTTAAGAGTCGTTCACGGGTGTTCATCGTTCTCTCCTAGAATTAGAGGCAGGTTTCCTTTCCTTTAAATGACACAGAGAGACGTTTTCGTGACAAGAATCTTCAATTTTTTAAAACTTTACAAGGTTTGTTGAACAGAATCGGTTTCTTCAATATCTTGGGAGAATTGAAAGTCGGCCATGAATACTTCTATTGCTTCTTGGTCGTTGGCGACTACCGACATTACATACTCACCAACACTCTCGTATTCACTTTCATTGACAACCCACACCACATATTCATTCTTGGTCCAAATATCTCCGTATAGCTTATCTTTTTTTCCAACATTGGTGAGGTTTTCCGGCTGGTAAGACCAGTCATTCAGTACAACCTCTTTTGGATTATCGCAGTATTCGCCCTCCTGATATGAGAAGGGCGAACAAAATATTTGCTCGAACTCGGTTTCCGGGGATCGCTGGCTTGGGATGTAAATCACATCATGTGCAACGAATGGAACAACATCGCTTACAGTGGAGGAACCCATGAGATTTCCTTTTTTACGGAAGTTATAAATTGAATTTTGAAATAACGATGTGTTTTTGATGAGGCACTTTTAACAAATTTGATTCATGTTGCTCAGAAGTAATTCCCTCCACTGTTACACCGAAGCTTATCTTTCCCCGACGAACAGAAAAAGCAATAGGGATAGATCCTTCATTCGGCATAACCATTAGATTGAGCGTTGCCGTTAAAAACAAGCTCAATGGCTTTGCTTCTTCTTCAGGAAAAAGATAGCGGACTTTCATAATTGGCTCCTTGTTAAATCGGGCGTTTAATTTAGTTATGTCCGCCATCAGTCACCTTTATGTATCGTCGTTTACCAACCTTGATAATACCACTGTTGACAACGTGATTTGTATCAGTCGTTTTGATAAAGTTTAATTTAACCGCCCCATCAGTGATTAACCTTCGGGCTTGGGACTTGGATTCGTTGAATAGATGAGCCACGATGTCTATAAAATTTTTTCCCTCTATTTGTGAGAATGGAACTTCCTTTATGTCATCGGGCACATTACGACTGGAGAATTGTGAATTCCATTGAGCTTGAGCTACGCCAGCAGCTTCGAGTGAATGAAATTCTCGAACTATTTCGTGAGCCAATGCCTTTTTATACATAAAGCAGTCACGCTCACAACCTACTTGAGTAATGCCGCCGCCATGAAGGCTGTCGTCATATAACGTGTTCCACCATGGCCAAATTAAATGATCGGGAATAGACATTGTTTTCCCGAACATATCATTGGGTGTATCGGTAAGAGCAATATGGTTATTTAACGACTTAGACATTTTGCGCACCCCATCCGTGCCAACCAGCAAAGGCATTGTCATGCACACTTGCGGGTCATCTTTTAGGGCGTTTTTTAATTTTGCCTGTAACGTCCGACCAACCATGATATTGAAAAGCTGATCAGAGCCACCTAGTTCTACATCCGCTTCAAGATACCAAGAATCAAAGCCTTGTGCGAGCGGATATAAAAGCTCATGTATACCGATGGGGCGTTTTTCTTTAAATCTTTTGGCAAAATCGTCTCGTTCCAAGAATTGTGCTACTGTGAACTGTCTGGCCAGGCCGATAACTGTTTCAAAGGTTATATTGCTCCATTCACTATTCCACTTGATATCACAATTGGGAATATCTAAAATTTTGCCTGCTTGTTCAACATATGTTTGAGCATTCTCAACAATTTGGGAACGCTCCAACATAGGCCGTGTTTTGTCCATTCCCGAAGGATCGCCAATGCTCGCTGTGAAATCACCAATCACTAAGATGACATGATGACCAGCATCTTGGAATTGACGCAATTTACGCAATACTATGGCATGACCCAGAGTTAAATCGGGACGTGTTGGGTCAACCCCCAATTTAATTTTCAGAGGTCTTCCCAATTGCAATTTATTGGCCAAACCATCAGCCGGCACAATTTTGCAGCCGCTTGATAGTTTTTTTATTATGCTACTTTTCAATTGCTGGTTTTCCAAAGTTTTTCCATTAGTTTTCAAAATATTCTGGGTGATGGTTTTCGCACACGGTGTTAATCTGAGTCCACACAAATTTCATTAGAGCAGCGGGATCTGAACTGTTTTTACATAAGCTTTCAACTTTATCTTTAAGTGCTTGAACTTCCTGCTTTATTTTTTCAAACTGTGGCTTTAGATGAGGCATTCTATTCAGCAACTCAGTCGTGCTCATACTGAGAACATTAACTTCTGATCTGAACAAGCCAACCATAGTTTCTTCACACTCGTCTTCTCCATCATCTGGAAGGGCGCGGCCCATCCAATAAACCACAGCGTCCGTTTTAACTGTGGCGTCTAAAGCAATTGATTCACGCATACCACTAGAAAGTTTTTTTGCGGTTGTATATAATTTATCCCATTGTTCATCTGTGATGGAGTGTTTAGCTTGGGAGTATCGTTTCTTTTTAAGATGCTTAGCGGCGCACACTAGAGAATCCAACTGTTCGTCCGTCAGTTGGGTTAAATTTATTGGGTGGTTTACCTCAGTAAAGGACGGCAACGACCGTGTGAAACTTGTGGCTGGCTGGCCGATGAATTCAACACCAACTCCTGTATGGAAGCCATCGGTCACTTCGATGTTTTCAACTACTACTACTTGACCTTCTTTAAATTTTGCGATTGCAATATTGTCATCGTTAATTACTTCTTCAAGGTCAGCCACTTCAGGCTTTTGATCATCGGCAGCCACGGTTTTTGGACGTTCATCAACTTGGTCGAACGCGGCTAGAATTTCATTCCCTGCACTTAGTTTATCTTCAGACATAATTTATTGCTCCAATAAGTCCGTGATTTGTTGCTGTTTCATTCATGTTACGTGATACGAAGGTAAGGCATATAATTTGCGTTTTGTGGAAACACGGTAAAACTGGTTTCAAAAACTGTGTGTTCAGGCTTCACCTTTTAACCTTCTTCTTATCAAATGAGAATTTAAATTAAAATGTTTGGCAAGTGACAGGACGTCTCTGTTTCGATAGGCACGTTTGCCGGCGTGCCGTCCCGGCTCTTGGACTGCATTTTTGCCGCCTTTCGTGTGTGCATAAGTAATTCTATAAAATGAAATATCTAACAGTTTAGAAACTTCGCCTAACGAATAGTATTTAGTTGTTTTCATTTTTTGAGTCCTCAGAGCTTTCTTTCATCGAGATTAGTGGGCATTTAAAGAGTATCTCGAACTTGATCATCTGGTATGCTCATTTTTAATTACATCCGTGCATCGGTTGCAAAGTTCAGTATTAACGACATTATGCTTCCAACAACGTGGACACTTCTTCATATTAGAACGGTATACCTCAAATACCTCAAAAACTTCACCCTTCCGGTCAGAGAACAATCCGCTAGCGTCTACTTTTAATTCACCTAGTTTTTCGGGTGACTGACGCAGGCTGGGATGGCCATAGTTGATATAAGCACTGACAACCAACCATTCCTCCATTGTTTCATTTGTTATGCCCCCAAGACCAACGAAATTAGGTCCAACGACAATTAACTCAAGTGGATTTTTTAATTTTCCATCTTGTTTTAGTTGGTCAGTTAATCCATGCAGTTTTGAAATTATGTCCTTTGCAAATGGTTCAGGAAAGGTTCCTTCAACATTTGGAACAGAAAAATAAGGGAAATCAAAAATATCTGCACAGGGCAGTACGTCTTTCAAGCCCGCTTGAGCCAAGATTTGTTGGTCTATATGCTTTAACACCTCGTCGCAAGTGAATGTAAGAATAGGAGCTAACAATCCGATCATAGCGCGAAGGATTAACGCCATTGCCTCTTGTCCTCCCAACCTATCCTCAGCAGATCCGCAGTACATTCTATCCTTGATTGCATTCATGTACAACCCGCTTAGATCGTGATGAACAAAGTCCATCAATTTGTGCATTCCTTTGGCGAACTGGTATTGAAAGAAGAGATCATTCACTTCTCCTAGTGTTTTTCTCGCCCGGTCACAGATCCAGTCATCTAACGGCTTCAAATGCGAATGAAGAGGTTGTTTGTAGCCACCCAGATTTCCTAGTAGAAAACGAAAGGTATTTCTTAATTTGTCGTACTCTCTTTTGACGCTATCTAGGATGTCCGTGCTGATTCTTAAATCTTTGCTGGTATCAGAGGTTGCTACCCACATCCGCAGAATTTCAGCGCCATGTGATTTTAAAATGTCCGCTGGTGCAATTACGTTGCCAACACTTTTTGCCATTTTGTGGCCTAGTCCATCTGTTACAAAACCATGAGTAACAACTGCCCTAAAAGGTCTCTGTTTTGCGCAAGCCGTTGCTAGTAGTAATGAGCTAGAAAACCACCCCCGATGTTGGTCTCTGCCTTCTAAATATAAATCAGCAGGGAATTTGCCGCCATTTTTATAAGACCCAAGTACCTGCCATGTTGAACCGCTATCAAACCAAACGTCTAATACGTCCATTACCTTCTCTACGTCTTCTGGTTTGTAACGATAATCTTTTGGCAATAAATCTTTGGTTTCCATAGTGAACCAAGCATCTGATGAATGCTTTTTAAAAACTTTTTCGATGTGATTTAAAACATCATCACCCAAAAGGTATTTGCCAGTTCTCTTATGTCTGAAAAAAGCGATGGGTACGCCCCAACTTCTTTGACGACTAATACACCAATCAGGTCGCGTGCGCACCATATCATCCAGACTTTGACGGCCAGATTCAGGTGTAAATTTAACGCCCTTGATTTGAGCAAGAGCTTTTTCTCGCAAATCTTTCATTTTGATAAACCACTGTTTAGTGGCTCGGAAAATAGCGGGTTCTCCCGATCTTTCGCAGAAAGGATAACTGTGAGTGATTTTTTCACTTTTTAACAAACAATCTTGGTCTTCGAGTATTTCAGCAATAACATCATTGGCCTCTAAGACATGAAGTCCAGCGTACAAAAGATTGTGCTTCTTATGCCAAGGTCCGCTGTTCCGCATTTCGGCTGATGATGCAAAGCCGTCTATAATTTCCTCAATCTCTTTTGTATACCGGCCATGTTCGTCCACAGGCATGATAACAGGTAGTTTATTTTGAATCCCAATTTCATAATCTACCTCGCCATGACCAGGCGCGATATGAACACAGCCTGTGCCTGTGTTCATATCAACGGCCCTGCTAAATACAATTTTGGAGTTGAATTCGTCGTCGGTACCCATATTACACTCGCGGAGCGGGTTATAAACGATCTCTTTTTCAAATTGTTTTGCAGTAAACTCACCTTTCTTTTCCTCGCCTTCTTTAAGCACACCTTGCTTTTTCAATTCGGAAAAACGCTTTTCAGCAACAATGTTGTTCTCAGTTGTTAAAACATATTTCTCATCAGGGTGAAGAGCCACAGCCACATTTGCAGGTAGTGTCCATGGCGTTGTTGTCCAGATGATTATACGGGAAAATTGAAACGGATGTGTGTTTGGAGGGAATGCAGTTGTGGGCATCGCAACATACATTGAAGTGCATTCGTGGTCTTTATATACAACTTCTGCTGATGCTAAGGCTGTTTGTTCTTTCCACGACCACAGTACGGGCTTGAGACGTTCATATAACAAACCATCTTTTGCCAACATACACAATTTGTGATAAATTTCTGCTTCAAATTCTTTGTTATCGGTTCTGTATGGGCGATCCCAGTCAGCCACAATGCCTAATTGTTGGAATTGTTCCATTTGGGCATAAACAAATTTATCTGCGTATTTACGGCAGGCAGTTCGTCTCGTGGAGTGAATTGCTGCCTCCAAATCCTGTACGGAGCCGTAAGGCCCGCGCTTGAACGGGGTTGGCTCCGAAGTAGCACCTCGTTCAATTGGCAAGCCATGGCAGTCCCAACCTGGCTTCCAATAAACGTGAGCACCATTGAAGTAACGATGTTTGATAATAAAATCTTTGAGGATTTTATTCATCGCGGTGCCAACATGGATATCGCCGTTGGCATACGGCGGTCCATCATGGAGAGTAAAGGTCTTGGCCCCAAGACGGTTCATGTCCATCCGATTGTAGACATAATCATCCGCCCATTTTTTGTAGACGGCAGGCTCGCGTTCGGGCAGATTTGCCCGCATAGAAAAATCAGTCTTAGGTAGGCAAAGAGTTTCCTTGAAGTTCATTGGGATATCTTTCTTTGAGTTTTTTAAGCGAGTTTAGTTCGCTGTCCGTCAAATGATCGGATATGGCAATTAGTTCATCTCTATAGCGAATATTCATCTTGTCTATGAATTCGGTAGGCTCTTTTACACCCCCCATGTAGCAAACAGCTTCTGTGGATGCTTCATAATCTCCAAATATCACTGAATGTCCATATTCCTCTAATTTAAAAGCATAGAAATCCGGCTTTACAACACCAGCATCCCCTGACTTGCGAAACTCATCTAAAGAAACTTCAACGGAAGTTACTCTCTCTTCTCTAAATTTCTCCTGGTAGTTGGCCTTTACAATTAAAACCAAAAGAAGAAGACGGTTGTTTCGGAAATCTACTATTCCCGATAGTGCATGGCAATTAAATCCATCAATTGCACTGTCTGGACTTAATAAGTTAGCTAAAATCCTATTATCCAAATTGGCTGTCTTAACAATTGTGTCCATAATTCATCTTTCATCTAAAGGAATTCATCTTTCATCTAAAAGTTTGTCATAATAGGAATCAATTTTTCTGCCTCTGCTGCGATTGAACGACACATTCCTTGTTCGTCATTAAACTGAGGATGGGCTAATGCAAGCTTGGCGTACTTTGCAATGTCTTTTACTCCCGCGCCAGCCGCATCTATTATATCTGTCCTGTTTCCCCTCATTCGTTCCACAAGTTCTTCGTAAGCTTCTAATAAGCTAAAAATACTTATGCCATGTTTTCTGACCGCAATGAGTATACGGATTCTGTCAAACGGCTGCACATATCCGTATTCATTGGAATATGGGTCAAACAAGCCTCTAAGGGATAGATCGCACCCATAGCGAAGCAATAACTGATTGCCCGGTCCTCCCAAAAAAAAATAATCATTCAATTCTTGAAGATTCATAGCGATCCACTAATTAGTTTATATAAATGCGCTATACATTTTTGCTTTAAAATTATCGGCAACTTCTCTATCGTGACGAGCCATTTCTCTAAGAGTTCCCCAATAGAAACTACTCCAATCAAGGTCTTCTAAAAGGTCAGGACATTCCTTTGAAGTTTCTCCCCACTCCGCATAAGACCCAATGCTTATTTTATTGCGAATAAAATCACCCAACCAACTACCTTCATAAAATGAAGTGCTCCAAAAAAGGGTAACAGCCTCTTTTAAGTCGTAGGGAGTGATTGCGTCGCCTAAGCAGACAGTTAAACCTTCATAAATATTGGACAATGGAGGGAAATAAATATGATCATCCAAAGACTTAATTGGTTTATTGCTACATCCGCACAGTAAGAGTAGGTTGCAATTAGAAAAAGACATCCTGGACGGGAAATAACCAAGTACAAAAATTAAATACGGCAACTTTAAGTGAAATAAGGTAAGCTCTTTGTCAAAAATATTTATAACTTGAATTGTTCGTAGACAAGGAGCCTGTTCCCACATTTTTAAAGGCAAAGACGTTCTGTGAAAAGTAGACAGTGGCAGTAATAGGTGTGACTTGTCCATTTTAGTAGCACCTAGCGGAGTGATTAGTTGCGGCAATAGGCCATGGGCAGCCCGCTGGCGCGAATTTTATGCTGAATTTTATGCTGAAATGCTCGAAGAGCTTCAAAATCAATGTTTACCATTTCTTCAAGAGTTCCCCAACGGAAACTATTCCAAACGTCTTCTAAAAGGTCAGGACATTCCTTTGAAAGCTCTTCCCATTCCGCATAAGAACCAAGGCCGCTAAGTTTGTTGCGAATGAGGTCACCCAACCATTCGTATTCATAAAATGAAGTGTTCCAAAAATTTTTGACGGCTTCTTTTAAGTTGCTTGACACCTCTTGACAGACATTTAATTTTTCATAAATATTGGACAATGGAATAAAATAAACACTATCTTCTAAGGATTCAATTGGGCTGGTGCTGCACGCACACATTATTATCCGATTGGGGATGCCTTCATCATATTCGGTGTCTCTTCGAGCGCCACGGGTTATAAAAATGAGATATGGAAATCTTAATGTATAAGGGCGAGAATAGCACTCATCCACATAATTATATTCCTTCGCGTGAATGACAGAAATTGTTCGCATACAAGGGGCTTGCTCCCACATGAGAAAATTTAAACCGCCACCACTTATGTTTTTCGCGCGTAGCTGCTGACGTTTTGAAAGATTATCATTTATCTCTGTTGCTTTTTTGTAAAGCGGCAGTAGCAAGTGCGACTTGTTCATTTTCCCTCTTTTCTCTCGCCTCAAGTATGGTACAGCCTGGGTATCTTTTTCTCAATTTGTTTATAGCCGCAAAAACATCTTTAGCAGATATAGAAATATTCCCGATGATTCCTCCAGTTTTAGTTTTTATCTTAAATATAAACCTCTTGTTTGCAGTGGTTTTTTTTACTATGTTTATAACTGCGGGCATAAATGATTGGCCCGACGACATTGTGTTGCCACCACTACACGAGCCAACTAAAAGAATAGCTATAAAAATAAGTATCGCAGCACGCCATCCAATCCAGTCGCCAAAGAAAGAGCCTGGAGCACGGCGTACTTGATTTTTTCTGTGGGATCGTTTCGGCGGCGACGTGGCACTTGTAGTTTTCATTAAAATCTCCAATTCCCGTAAGCGGGATTCTGTTCTATGTCGTCATTTATCTATTGGCCCTTACCCGGCATCATAGTTCTGCTCACAAACTCAGCCTGTTTAGGTTGCACCCTCGGTGGTACAAGCGGATTTAAAAAAAATCCTCCCACCTTAAGCAGTGGTGTCCCGACTTTCCTCACTTTTTGTGCGACGACTCGGAATTGGAATTATTTAGAGTCATACAACGTGGTTTTTGATTTTTTAGATTCAGTAGGCTTGACTTGTTCATAAAGTTCAGTGTTTGGCTTTAATTCTTCTTTAGCACCTTCAAGTTGTCTTATTATATGCCGCAGTTGAGTAATTAGCGTTTCAATTTCTTCAGCATTACTCACTACCATTTTGTCGGGATGGTTTCCTCCATTTTCGGTATGAGGGAAAATTATAGTTGCCGAACCAATTCCGTCACCGCTTCGTTGAATTATGACGCTACTTTCAATGGTTACTGGCTCAGCATCATCGCAGCCCACATAAGTCAATAAAATAAAAATTGCGACAAATGCAAAGATGGTTTTGGGCTTTAGCTTTAGTGTTGTTGTCGTTGTTGTCGTTGTTGTCGTCATCATTTTTTCCTTTCAAAAAGCGGCGGAAACTTTTCATCAGCTTAAAATTTAGGTTTCACCGGATTCTCGTTTTGGGATTCTGCCTTGAAGTTTTAACTCTTCCGTTTCTGTACAGGGCCTATTAGTTGAGGCTCCTTTTTCCGGTGGTTCATCTCTTTCTAATGCAGCAATTATTTCTGGGTCTGTTACATCAGAGTCTTCATAAAATTCCATGTAATAATCTTTTGCTTTATCAACAGGAGAAATCCAGTTGGCATGACCGGGCGGCGTACTCCCTGAGCATCCGCGCGTTTGGTCGGCCAACTCTGCTTCCGTCATTTCGGCTTTATTTTCGCTCCAAACTAAACTGCCATCAGTATTGTATCGCCAATGAATGTCTGAATGGCCTTTTGTGCCTTGGCACTTATCTCTAATAAACGCATCTTCTGGACACTGATCTTTCCACTCGCGTTTCCACCATCTACCTTCTCCATCAGATGAATACATGATGTGACAGTCATCAAGTTCAGAGAGTGGTGGTTCAGGCTCTTCGGATCGTCGTTGACAAAAAGCTAAATAGTCATCAATGGATTCTTCAAAAGACAAAGTTAATTGAGTGGCATTAGTGCCTTGAAATGTAACTACATCTGTTAAAAGTTCGACTTCTCCATGAAACCATCCATTGTCGTCTAACGTGATTTTAGCAGTGTATCTTTTGTATTTCATTGTTCTTCCTTGATTTTGCCGCTGTTATGTATAGATTTTGTTCGTAATGTGCTTCTTTTGAAGCAAATCTACCCAATGGCGATACGCTTCCGTGAGTTGCTACAAGCCAG
>Ga0114950_10000530_pt1 | contig 26361 bp, 16 predicted proteins | sample N075metaG_FD_83503 | JGI IMG/M metagenome (GOLD analysis project Ga0114950, IMG submission 83503) | Deep subsurface microbial communities from Kermadec Trench to uncover new lineages of life (NeLLi) - N075 metaG | ecosystem: Environmental > Aquatic > Marine > Ocean trench > Sediment | place... | reverse complement strand
GGCAAGCGGCCCGGTCATGGTCGGCAAAACCGTCTCTATGAGTGGCTTGGTCGGACGTTTGTTGCGCGCGCTGCAAACTGCCTATCTGGATCGTGGCATATCCCTCGAAACCCAGCTGGATGAGCATGTCGTAGCTCGTGGCGACGAGCGCGACTTTATGGAAATGTTAGGTAATTTACTGGAGAACGCATTTAAGTATAGCCACAGCAGCGTGCGGGTTTGTGTGGCACGATCGGCCAGCAATCCACAACGCTGCGTCATAACCATAGAGGATGACGGGGAGGGTATTCCCGAGGCGATGCGCGAACAGGTGCTGCATCGTGGCCAGCGCCTGGATGAAATCGAATCTGGCCAGGGTATCGGTCTTGCCGTGGTGGCTGAACTTGTGGCACTTTACAACGGCGGGCTGGAGATAGGTGATAGCGAACTGGGTGGGGCGCGGTTAATCCTGACCCTGCCTTGGGGGTCTGCGCGGTAGAAAAGGTTCCCCCTGCGAAAGCACCACAACGGCCCATTTTTCCGCTCTTTTTCGTTGCGTAGCGCCCACTATGCGCCTCAAAAGAGCGAAAAACTGTCCTCGTTGTGACACTTTCTCGGGACGGAATTTTCTACCGCGCAGACCCCTAAAGACGCTTGTGCAACGCCTTGAAAAAACGCTCTCGTAGTGTATTAGCTGCCGCATCCTTGGGGCCAGCTTCACACCAGCGCTGGCGCAACTGTCGATAGTCTTCTCCTGCCAGATTCCGCTTACCCGCATTCATGAATTCGATTTGCAATGCCATACGGGCACCTTGGTCTTGTTGCGGGCTGGGGAGGTCAGCAGCGATTTCTGCTTCAAGGGTCAGATTCAGCAGATCATCTGCTTGAGCAGTGCCATTTGTACGACCTGCGAAGATCGCGTGCGGAGGCTCGATGGTGGTTGAGGATTGTTCAGCCAGGCTGACTTGCTCATCCCATTGCTGCCATTGCTGCAAATCTCGCCGTTCGCGGTTTGCATCTTCCTTTTTCAGGGCTTCGCGGTAGTCCGATTGTGCCGAGTCGATGCGTTTTCTTTGTTTCGCGTTGACAGTCAAGCCATCGCTTGCGGCATCGATGGTGCTGCCTAAGGTCTTGAGTTCCTTGCGCGTGACCGTCGACTGGCTGGCAGCGTTTTCGAAGCTGCTGATGGATTCTTCAAGAGTTTGATAGCGTGCGTCAATCTGTGCCTGTTGTTGCTTCTGCTGAACTTCTCGCTGAGCGAAAATCTGGTCGCAAATTTGCCTGAACTGGCGCCATAGGCGTTGGTCCTGCCCGCGTGGCGTACTGCCAATTTCACGCCAGGCCCGTTGCAGAGACTTTGCCCCTTCAACCTGGCTCTCGACCTCTTGATCCAATAATGCCGTGGCTTGGTCGACGATACTTTGTTTGGCCAGCACGTTGGCATCCCGCGCCGCTTTTACTTTTTCAAAGAGCAGTTTCTGTAACGCTTCAAAGCGCTGCAGCACAGGTTTGAGAGCACCTCGATCACACGGATGACTACCCTGCCATTCTTCGCGAGCGCGCCGCATGATGGATTCTGCCGCGGTCATATCGGCGCCAGTCCAATCTGTGCCCTGCAGATAGTCTGCCAGTTGCGTGCACAGCGCTTCGCGCTTAGCCAGATTGGTGGCTCGAATTTCCGATTGTTCGGCAAAATAGACTTTGCTGGGGGCAAAGGCGATTTCGGCCAAGGCGTCGAACTGGCGCTGCAGTTCATCTTCAGCGGCACTGGCCGGACGTCCCAGTTGACGCCATTGTTCGCGCAAGGATTTTAACCGATCGGCTTGCGCGGGTGGCTCGAGGGGGGTGTCGCATATCCCTTGCAATTGTTGCAGCAGTTGTTGGCGTTTCGGGTCGGTAACGAATTGTTGCCAATCACGAATTTCTGCCATTTGCGCGCTTAGCGTAGCGACTTCACGGTTGAACTTGTGTACGCTGTTTTTTTGCAATTGGCGGGCGTTTCGCAGATATCCTTTTGCTTGTTCAAACTGGCCTGCGTCCATAGCCTGGGTGGCAGCACTGATTGCAGTGGACAGGTTTTGTTCCGCGGTTGCCAGCAGGTGGGTTAGTTGTTCGATCTCGTGTTCTATGCGTGCCAGGTCGGCTAGCGCTGTCTGTACCGCCTGTGGCGGGGTGTGGTCGGCTGGCCAGCGCAAATTTTGGACCGGTTTACGCCACTGTTTGCGCCACTTTTGTCGCTGCCTGAGCATCGTCTGGAGGGCAGCCGCTGCGCTCAGTGCATTCTCCGGAGGATCTGGCAACGGTGGTGGTGTCTGCATTGTGACATCGGTGAGCGTGCGTAGACGTTGCTGGGCAGCTTGATAGGCCTGGTACTGTCGCGATACCGCCTCAAACTTCTGATGTTGCTGCAAACTCGGGGGATAAGTGTCGGCGTGGCTTAACCAGATCTGGGTCAGTTCGTCGCGTTGCCTGGCAAGGGGTTCGAAAGACTCGCCTTGTTGCATCTTCGTCGCCAACGCGTCGAGATCTTCGCACAGACGCACAAAAGGATCGTCGCCAGGTGCGGGTGGGGTCAAATCGATGTCGCCAAGCGGATCGTCGGGGATTATCGGGGTTTCATCAGCACCACCCGCCTCGCGCAAGGTAGCTAAGGCATTTTCGATGGCTGCCACGGCTTGCTGGCGCATACCCTGTAACTGCTTGAGTTGTTGTCGGTGTGTGATGACGCCAGAGATATCTTTGGGTTTGGCGCGCAGCGCCTTGTCGATGGCGGCGTCTAATTCATGCAAACGAATGCTACTTTCGGCACAGCAATTACGAGCGCTTTTTATCGCTTCCAGACCGATCCGGGCGTAGCGATGGCAGATTTTATCTTTGCCTCGGGCAGCGCGTTGCAATACGCCCAAGCCTTCTTCGCTGTTGAGCAATGGATGCGTGAGGACGCGTTCGCGTGTCTCATCTTTATAGCGTAGGGCTAGCACCGCACATTGATTTGCAGTTGTCAGGAGAGGCCACAGCGAATCCAGTTCGCCCGGCCCTGCCCCCTCAATGCGGGCCTGTACTACCAATGCATGATCGTGACAGTTCGGTCGCAGACCGCCTTTTATCGTCTGAGCGATCTGTTTAGCCACCTGCTCAGACATTTCGCCGTCGCTCAGCAAGGTCGCCAATTTGTCAGGATCGGATATATGAGGCAGCGCTGCTTGCCGTACCTCAAGGTCCGGGTCGTGCAGAACCATACGTTCTAAAATAGCCTGAGCAGCGATAGCCTGTTCGGTGTTCAACGCCTGCAGTGCTTGCAGGCGAATCTCCCGGTCCGCGTGTTCAAGTCGACTACTTCTTTTAAACCATCGACTCGCCATGATTGAGCTCAGTCGAGATTCTTGTGGGCGCCATCACAAAGAGGTGCGCTGCCGGTTTGTTTACAGCCACAAAAGTATAGCGTCTTGGCGTCCTGGGCTTGGTAGGCCACGGGTGTGATGTCTGTGCCTTCATGGGACCCATCGCAAAACGGCTGTTTGCCACTTTTGCCACAGGCACACCAGAAATACTTTTTACCCACTTCTACGTCGACCGGGTAGGGGGCTTTTTGTGCAACTATCGATTCTGTCATGCTGGTTCCTGTTGTTCGAGTTGGCTGTGATTCAAAAGTTATAAGTTAGGAAAATTCCCTTTCGTCCCACCAGGGGAAAAATTCCGGCATATCTTGCGAGACTTTGCCGGTGAAGGTTGCGTCTCGTTTCTCCAAAAATGATTCAACGCCCTCTTTTGCGTCCTTGGAACGGCCTCGATGATAGACACCGCGAGAGTCGATCTGGTGTGCCTGCATCGGATGGTCTGCACCCAGCATGCGCCACATCATGTGGCGGATCAAAGCGACGGAGACCGGTGCACAGTTATCACGAATATCTTCTGCGATGGCGCGGGCCTGGCTCAGGAGCTCTTCCTTTGGGTAAAGGGCTTTCACCAGGCCGCCGTCGAGAGCCTCCTGGGCAGGGAATACGCGGCCGGAATAACACCATTCGAGTGCCTGGCTGATACCAACCACCCGGGGCAGGAAATAGCTCGAACAGGCTTCGGGCACAATACCCCGACGGGCGAATACAAAGCCGAATTTTGCGACATCAGCAGCGAGGCGTATATCCATGGCCAGAGTCATGGTGACGCCCACGCCGACGGCGGCACCGTTGATAGCAGCGATAATTGGTTTGTTGAGTTCGTACAGGCGCAAGGTCAAACGACCTCCGCCATCAGGTTGCACGCCACTGGGGCGGTCATCGCGTGAATCGGCGTCGAAAGTACTGCCGCCCCCAGACAGATCCGCGCCGGCACAAAAGCCACGGCCAGCGCCGGTGACAATGATCGCTTTTATCTCGTCGTCGGCGTCGGCGCGATCACAAGCGTCGAGCATTTCGCTTAACATTTCATTGTTGAACGCGTTTAACATTTCCGGACGATTCAGCGTCAAAGTTAAAATATTGTCTTCGACTTCGTAGAGGATGGTGTTGTAACTCATGAGCGATTTGCTCCATGGACTTGACCGGCTATGGTGCCTGGGTCGGCGAGATTTTTCCACGTGCTAAAATCCGGCAATCAAATAATCAGGAAAGTGTGCCTTGCAGCGAGAATTCAACATCGCCGAAAAAGAGTTTCGTCTTCAGGTGACAGCCTTTTTTGCCGATCTCGAAATTGCGGCTGGAACTGCCGAGCCACTGACCGCATGGAAAGATGCCGTTATCGAGCAAGGCTGGAGCGTGCCTGCATGGCCGCGAGATGCCGGTGGACCGGGTTGGAGTGCGGCACAGGTTTTCATTTGGCAGCAGGCGTGCGCTGCCCATGGTATTGATGTCGAGGCAGACCCGGGAGTATGGATCGTTGGACCGCTGTTGTTTGACGAGGCGACGGAATCACAACGACAGCGGTTTTTACCAGCCATACGTGAGTTGCGAGCGCGTTGGTGCATAGGGTTTGCAGAACCGGACGCGGATACCGAGTTGGCGCATCTGGCAACCACAGCACAGCTGGCCAACGGACAATATGTGATCGCAGGCACTAAGACCTGGGTAGTCGACGGCACTGCTGCCGACTGGATGTGCGCTCTCGTGCGGTTGGGTCCAGGTGCGGACGATTTCGCTTTGTTTGCTGTGGCTATGGACAGTCCGGGTTTGCAGACGAAGTCGATTAAGACCCTTGACGGTGGTCTAACGATGGCCGAAGTCAGCCTCGCCGACGTGTCGGTGCCATTGGAAAATTTGCTCGCGGGTCCGGCCAATGGACAAAGCCTGGCACAGCTCATCTGCGTCAGCGACTACGCAGTGTTAAGCCGCAGTGCGCTCGCCCGGGCGCAACTCGATGCCCTTGAGGTGAGTTTGGCCGCGCTCGATCCTGAAGATGGCGTGCATATCAAGCACAGTGAAATAGCGGTGGCGTTGTCTGGGCTTGAAGCACTGGAGCTGAGATTTCTCGACGCTCGTAGCCGGGGTGAAGAGCCGCCTTTTCCGTTAGCGATGTTACGCATGAAAAGTCGTGAAATACTATTGCAACTCGGCGCGCTACAGATGGAGTGTTTCGGGTATTATGCGCTACCTTATCCGGATGAGAGTTTGCTGCACAACGAAGGACCCATTGGACCTGGGGATGCGGTGGCCACGGTGCGGAGAACATTGGTGCAGCAAGTTGCTGTGATCTATGAAGGCAACGCCGCATTACTGAAAGATGAAATGGCGCGCCATTTGGGATATTAGCGTAAGACGCGGGCTCTTTTTTGAGCGCTGAGAACATTAGGGGTTAGGAATGGATTTTTCGTTTTCAGATGAACAGACGCTGCTTGAAGATAGCGTGGCACGCTACATGCAAAACGATTACAGCTTTGCAGATCGGCAAAAACTGGTGAAATCCGAGACGGGTTTCAGTGCCAAAAACTGGTCGACTTTTGCTGAACTGGGATGGCTTGGCGTTGCCTTTGCCGAGGCGGACGGAGGCTTCGGCGGTGGTGCTATCGAGTCCATGTTGATGGCGGAAAATTTTGGCCGTGGTCTGGTGGTGGAACCTTATCTGGCGACGGTCATCCTTGCTGGTGGAGCGATTAAGCATGGTGGCAACACGGACCAGAAAACCAGATATTTGCCTGGCATTATTGATGGTTCTACCCAGGCCGCATTAGCCTACGCAGAGCCGCAAGGCCGCTTTAATCTGAGTGACCTGACCACCCGGGCAGTCAAACAAGGTGATGGATATGTGATCGATGGCTACAAGGCGGTGGTATTAAACGGCCCGGCAGCGGATATTCTGGTGGTCAGCGCGCGCACCGGTGGCGAACAACGCGATACGCAGGGTGTTTCGGTGTTTGTGATCGATGCAAATGCTGACGGCGTCAGTCGCCGCGACTATCCCACGGTAGATGGTTCTCGCGCGTCAGAGGTGACTTTGGAAAGTGTCCAGGTCGGCGCAGACGCTTTGCTGGGAGACGAGGGCCAAGGTCTGGCGTTGATCGAACGCGTCATTGACGATGGTATTCTCGTCGTCGGCTCCGAGGCGGTCGGCGCGATGGAGGTGTTGTACAAAGATACGGTGGAGTACTGCAAAACCAGGGAACAGTTCGGTCAACCGATTGGTAAATTCCAAGTGCTGCAGCATCGCATGGTCGACATGTTTATGGAGCATGAACAGTCGAAATCGCTCATGTATATGGCCGCCATGCGCATGGACGAGGGTTATGGCGCGGACGCGCAGAAAGCGGTTAGCGCGTTCAAGGTACAGGTCGGTAAATCAGGACGTTTCGTCGGGCAAAATGCAGTGCAGTTGCATGGTGGCATGGGTATGACAGACGAATTGAACATAGGCCACTATTTTAAGCGACTGACAATCATTGATACGCTGTTCGGCAATGTCGACTTCCATCTCAAACGGTTTGGTCGACTCTAAGTTCACTAGAAAACGAAAGAGGAACTATGGCGCGCTGGGATCAGGGAGAAAGCGGTAACACGATACCGGATTGGTTCTGGAAGGCTGTGGAAACGCCTGCGGAAACCCGCTCGGTGGAGGTGGATGAGTGCGATGTAGTTTATCGCTTTTATAAATCTTCCGGTAAACCAGGCATGTTGCTTATCCACGGCATGAACGCGCATTCGCGCTGGTGGGACTTTATCGCGCCGCAGTTGCTCGATGACTATGAAATTGCAGCGATGGATTTAACCGGCATGGGAGATTCGGACTACCGCTATGAATACCATCCGGACACCTATGCGCAGGAAATTAAAGCTGTGCTGGATGACGCTGGATTTGACGACAATTGTCTGGTCGTGGCGCATAGTTTTGGTGGTTATCAAGCCGTTCGCGCAGCCAATCTTTACCCGGATCGATTTGCGGCGTTGGTGCTCGTTGATTCCGGCATTAGACACCCGGACGAACCGCCGCTGCAGAATATGATGATGGGGGGCCGCGCCAAAGTTTATCCAGACAAAGAAAATGCGCTGACGCGCTTCCGTTTGCAGCCGCCACAGCCCTGCGATAATGCCTACATACTGCAATACATAGCCCGCAATTCGCTGATGGCGGTTGATGGTGGGGGTTGGGCGTGGAAGTTCGATGAAGATCTGCTGACCTCCCTCAAAGACGGAGAACGACAACCTGAAGATTATGCCAATTTGCGGGTGAAACTCGGCCTCATCTATGGCGAAAAAAGCGAACTGTTTTCCAGCCGCACCCTGGACTACATGCGTGAACTGATTCCCCGGGATTTTCCTGCCTATAGTGTGGCAGATGCCCAGCATCATGTGTTTCTCGATCAGCCGCTTGCGTTCGTCGAGACGCTGCGTAAGTTGTGCCGGGAACTCACGAATTAGCCGAGTGAATAAGCGGTTGCGTCACCTGCTGTTGACGGCTTTGCTGTTGAGCTCGCAGTTGGCGCTGGCCGACGATCTTCTTTTTCCGGCAGATCCACATGCCGCCAGGCCTTTACAGGTAGAGCTTCACATCCCCCGGGCTTTGTTGTTGAAAGCCAAACCAGATGAAGAAGAACTCGCCGGGCGATTGGTCCTCGCAGACGGGACTCAATTCAATGTAGGCGTCAGTCCGCGTGGCAAGTCACGTCTGGAACATTGTTCGTTCCCACCATTGTGGCTCAACTTTGAAAAAAAAGCTGTTGTCGGCACTCTGTTTACCAAGCAGAACAAACTGAAACTGGTTACGCACTGTTCGAGCAAACTTGCGTCGCGTGAATATCTGGCGACAGAAATGTTGGCCTACCGGCTTCTCAATATCATGACAGATTACAGTTTTCGAGTGCGTGCCTTGGAGATCAACTATGTGGATACACAAAGGAATAATTCCGAGTCCCGCTTTGGTTTTCTCATAGAACACAAGAAACGGCTGGCAAAACGGCTCGGGCTGGAAGTTCTAGATACGCCGGGTATCAAGCTGGCTGATCTTGAGCCGAACTACGCTGGGTTAATCGGCGTGTTCAGTTTCATGATTGGTAATACAGACTTCTCCATACGTCGTGGTCCTGAAGGCAACTGTTGCCACAATGCCGTGCCGCTGATGGCTGCAACCGGTGTGTTCCCGGTACCTTACGATTTTGATGCCTCCGGTCTGGTTAATCCCCCCTACGCGGCACCGGCGCCGAACTTGAGAATACGCCGTCTCACGCAAAGACTGTATCGCGGTTACTGCAAACATAATGCATTGTTGCCACAAATCGTAACGGAATTTGAAGGCAAGAAGTCTGAACTGCTGGCCCTGGTCGAGAGCTTCGATGACATTCCCGGCTTGAGACGCAAAAAGACGAGTAAGTTCCTTAGCCGATTCTATGAGGTCATCGACAAAGAGGGTTCGGTACGCTCGAAGCTGATTAAACGGTGTCGTTAGTCCAACCAGTCAGCCAGTAGTTGTGCGGTACGGGGGTGAATCAAGTAGCCCACACTGCTGTGGGGGTTAGAGCGACCATAGCGTACAGAAAGGTTGTAGATCATATGGTCTCGGATGTCACCAATAAGGCGCTGATCTAACATCTCTGCGTAATCGTCTGCGACAGTTTTATCGTGACAGACGTAGTCATCTTCTGCCGCGATGTTATGCCACGCATTCAGTACGCCAGGAAATCGTTCAGCCGAGCTTTGGCCACGACCGTTGAGCCGACTTTGTACGGCGCGGGCGCCCAGCGGCGATCCTATGGTGATCCAGCGAGTGATGCGTTTAAGTTGAGTGCCCGCCTGCCGCTCGTCCTGGGTGAGCCGCCAAAGGCCGTCCCAGGCAAGTACACTGCCCATGCAATGACTGATGATCAGAACGTTTTGGTCGGCTGCCATCAAGTCTCGTAGCTGGGTGGCGAGTTGAGATTGTAAGTTGCTTGCCCAGCCTTGGTGATCTTGCCAGTAATAGGATAGTTCAGGCATAGCCTTTTTAATTGCAGCCCTGCCCAGACCTAGAGAAGCGGTTAGATCCATGGCGAATTCTTTGAGTGGTGACTTTCCTGGCAGGACATCGTAGTGCTTGCGGCGGAAATCACGTGCCTTGGTGCGGGACGAAAGCTCGTCCAGAGCCTGCCGACGATTTTCGAGATCGAGAATTTGGTCAAACCCGGGCTCGTCGAACGATCGCAATTGATCCGCGTAGTACACCATGCTGGCTGCGGTATTCTGAAATGATTTGACCTTTTTGGGAAAATCTCGCTGCAGCCCGGCGGTTAAGGCATCCTTCCACATGGCGTGTAATGCATCTTTGTCTGGTTTTGCACCGCGACCATGGATGAATACGATGTGCTGTTTAGAAGCTGGGTTCATAACGCGTTATGGTGCCTTTGCCTTTGCCGCCTTCATCGGCTAGGTATAGCGTATTTTTACTGGTAATCACAACGCCTTCTGTCTGGCGATGAATCGCCCGGTTGGGTAGACTGCCCGCGCGTATGAGTTCGCCTGTTACGGAGAGCACGACAAAATATTTCTCCTTCGCGGCGACGATAAACAGGTGCTGGCCATCGTCGGTGAAGCTGATGCCCGATGGACGCAAATGTGGCAGACCCAGTTCTTCATACGACCTGGTTATCGCCAGCCCAGGAACCAATGTCTGACTTTGCACAGACCAGGCAAAAATGCTGAGCTTGCCCGCTAAGGTCTGACTGCGGGCCTTTTTGCATAAAATGAGCAAAACATCGCGTGCTGGCCATGCGGTCAGACCTTCAACCTCGCACTGTTTACCAATACCGGTTTTGAACTTTTCGTAGTCTGTGGCCTCGGCTTGCAGACCCTGACGCCACAACTTACCGTTGCTGGTGACCAGATAGATAAAATCGTCAAGTAGTGCAATACCTTCAAAATCTCCTTTGCCGACAGGATCTCCCATCTGGGCAAATTTTTCAGCCTTCAGTTTCACAAAGTCTATGCTGTAAATCTGTGCTTTCTGATCGGCGACCGCCAATAAGCGTGCATCCGGGAGTTCAGCGAGGCCGGAAATTTCGCGTAGCGCCTTGGGCAGCTTCAGTTGCAAAAGCCCTTCGTGATCGCCGTTGTCCGTGCAGCCCCACGCGACAACACTTAAAACTGCATACAGGCAAAACCCGCTAAAGGTCTTTGTCATCGCGCCCGCGGCCGGTCAGAAAAGCAAAAAAAGGCGTGGTCAGATCGGCACCGTAATCCAGTCTCCATAACACAAGATTTATCAGCACAAACGCCACCGAGGTGACGAAGGCAATGCCTAACGCGCCGATGCCTGCACCGAGACCAATGGCGATGGCTGCGAACACATACAGGGAGTGCGCGGGCTCTTCCAATGTAAAGCGGAAGCGCACTGCAGCGACGACACCAGCCAGACTGAACGCAAGGGGCAGGCTGTTTTGCACAATCATGGCGATGCCGGCCACGATCACCGGCAGTACCATCATAGTCTGTGCAAACGACCGATCGATCTGCTTGGCCTGGGTAGTAATAAAGTACACCCAGGAAATAGGCGCCATCAGCAGAATTGCGCCCAGGATGGACGCTGCCAGCGTGACTATCGCCTTTTGCGCCACTTCTGGTGTATTGACAAAGGTAGCGATAATTTCCGCATCGCTGGAGAACGAGGCGATATCTTGCAGTCCCCCGAACGGCAGGTAGTGGGCCTGGGCTGGAAACAACGCCGATATGCCACTGATCAAACCTATCAATCCCAGATAGTAAGCGGTCAGTGCGAATAACGGATTAATTATGGACGTCGATTTTCTCATAGACTTTTATTGTGCCACATCAGGATCGCATCCCGCCGCTTCAACAATGCCTTGATTTCTTTGGATTTCAACAAGTCACCCACCCGTGATTCGAGGTTGGCGAGATCGAGACTGGCTATCCGAGCTGCCAGAGTGGCTGGAACCCTCGGCGGACTGGCGTATTCAAGCAAGCGTGTATGAGTGCCAAAAGCTCGATGATTATCTATCAGTTGAATTGCCCAGGTGCTGCGATCATAGAGAAGGTTGTCGGCATTGCGATGGCGTTGTCCCAGCAGGGCATCAAAGATCAGGCGCAGCGTGAAGTCTGAATCCTGCTCACAATAATTTGGTCTGGCCAGAGATCGAGTCTGGCGCTCGCGCTCACTGATGGTGGTCTTGGGCCAGGCCATGACAACCCCATGGGTGCTGTTGATTTCGCGCCGGACGGTAGCTGGCACCATGTACAAGCCGAGAAATCTGTCAATGCGGTAGGCAGCCAGTGCATGCGCTGCCTTGCGCTTGGAGAGGGCGACAAAGCGGCCCAGAATATCGCTGTTTGGAAACTCAACGATGGTGTTGGCATCGGCGTCTATGTGAGTGATATAAAGTTGTTGCTGCAAAGTGGCAATCGGGTCCGCCAGCGGCAGCCTGGTAATGGCAACCTCTGCAGTCTCGCTCAAGGCACGAATGCTTTGCCCTTGGATCTCCAAGGCTCTTGGTTGGCCGCGATAGAACGCCGCCAACATGCCGGTGTCGATGGCGTAAACACGGCCGTCGAGGCGGCTGTTTACCTCACGATCAGGTGTTGTCGTATGTCCGATGATGGCGCGTTGAACGCCGAGTGAGGCCAGGGTCCTGGTGAGTGGTGCGATCTCTATCAGTGGATGACAGGCAGCATTGCCGCGGTACCACAGCGGACCCGTCAGCCCTAACAAAGGCTCCTGGCTGGCAGTGAGAAAGTTTGTGCCGAGGGCGGCTTGTTGTTCCGCTGTCATATCAAGGGCTACCGTCATCAGATCGGCAGCAGGATCGATCATACCCAGTTGACGTAGCGACTCTCCTTCGTCCAGCAATATTCCCAAGGCATCTTTGGCGGCAGCATTCACAGCTTCGATGCCGAGTCCGCCGATCAGGCTGGAAAACCCACCGTGGGCGTAAATACTGTCGTTGATACGGATCATTACCGGCAGGCTGAGCAGCCAGGAACCGTAGTGAGACTGCCTGGCGAACGCCGTTCGATGTCCGCCCATGTCAGCCAGAGCCATGCGCTCCGCGGCGCTGACATAACGCAAATCGCCGGTTAGATTCATCATCTCATGGTTGCCCAGCAAGACGTGAACATAGCCGCCACTTTGTGCAGCCTCATCTTGCAGGCGCATGAGCAGGTCCATCGCCTTCCTCGACTCCGGCCCACGATCGAGAAAGTCGCCGAGGCTGACCAGGTGGCTGCTGCCGCCTGTCCATGTCAGGCTTTCATCGATTAGCCCAACACCTTGCAGCAAACGTACGAAGGCGGGATAGGCACCGTGAATGTCGCCAACCGCGACCACTCGCTCGACCTCGTCCCATTGATCGACCCATTGGGAGTTGGCCGATGCACATGGACTGATTACGAACAACAAACAAAGCAATAATCGCATGGCCGCAGACTAATGGATCAATAGAGACGGTGCCACACTGCCAAATCCTGTGGGTGTGCTACCGGGTAGCTGTATCGACAGGGGTCAAGCGAATGGTGAACGCGGTGTTTTTGTCGATAGCCGATCTTGAAAAAAGTAGCGGAAATTCGCTATCGGTTGCCCAGTTTTCCAGTAGGTTGCCATAGAACGGCGAACGGGGATCGCCAGATTGGCCTGGTGCATTGGTGGCGTAGGCTTCATCCCAGTTGCCGACGTCTACCACCATGCGAAAAGATGCACCGGCTGCGACATCGAAACCGGCGCCGCGAAAGCCGGTGTTATTGGTCGTATTGCCGCTGCCGCCGCGAGCATAGTCGGCCAGGGTCATTTGTTGGCGCAAGCCCCCGGCTGCTTGTTCCAACAAAGGGTGTGCAAATTTAATGCGATGCAAATCGCCCCATCGCCACTGCGCCGCATCTGTACCCAGCAACTCGACAGTTTCTGCCCAGGCAGTATCGAACGACGCATAAGCAGCTTTTTTACCGGGCAGGGTAGTGAGCTGATCCAGGACCGTTAGCGGGTCGAGAGCCTGATCGGGTGCCGGCGCGTCGCCGGCGGTGAGGCGACCTAAGGTTGGCACCAGGTGGCGGGTGTACCATACATTCCACAGTGCGGCAGCAGCTGAATCCGCTGTCAGCTCATAGTTCCAATCGCTCAACATGGCACCGCCGGACAAATCCGCCAATGCTGGCAGTAGCCGGAGCACTCGTCTTGCCAGTACAGAATGGTAATCACGCTGTAAGTCGAGAGAATCTTGCACGGTGTGATTGGAATTTTTTGCCAGTACTTCCCATAAACGCTGGTAACGCCACGGGCTGGACCATTCGAAGCCGATACGATACTCGTCGATGGGATAGTCATCCGGCAGGTTCATTGAGTTAGCCGTGCCGGTAAATCCTCGTTGCGGGTTGTACTCTTCGGGTAGCGTGTCCATGTCGAAGTAACCCTGCCATTCATACCGCCCATCTCCCGGCACAGGCAATAGCCCATCCCAGTTTTTGCGCACCGGGAATCGACCTGCAGGTTTGTAACCGATATTGCCATCGATATCTGCGTAGACCTGATTTTCTGAGGGTGCTCCCCAGCGATTCAGGGCGCCGGTAAACTCTATGAAGTTTTGCGCCCGCATATATTCAATGCTGCCGAAGTAGGGAGACATGCCGGGCTCCAGCCAGGCGGCCCGTACGGCGAAAGCATGTTTTTTTGTTTCGGCGACCACCGGCCCGTGCCGGGTGTAGCGCAGGGTGATGGTCACGGCATCTGCATGCTTGACCTCAATGGTGGTGGCGCGCTCGATGAAGGGTTCACTACGACCTTCATAGAGATAACCGCCGGCTACTTTTTCGTAGACATACAAATCTTCCTGGTCGATAGGGAAAATAGTCAAGCCAAAGGCGATACGCTCATTGTGTCCGATGGAGATACCCGGCAGCGCGGGCTCACCGGCACCAATCACGTTGATACCTGGAGCAACCAGATGGGCGATGTAGCGCAGCGAAGGTGTCGCATGGCCACGATGTGGGTCATCCGCAAGAATAGGCCGACCGGTGCTGGTGCGGCTGGGGGCGACCACCCAATTATTGCTACCTAAGCTGTGGTCGGCCTCGTCCTGCATAGCCAGGGCCAATTGACCGGGGGCGGCAAAATTAACAGGTGCTTTGGCCAGCAGGTATTTTCTTAATACATTTTCAGGAATTATGCACGGATCAAGCCCTGTGGGTATTTGAGTCTTCCAGGTGGGTTCCAATTGTTTCCACTGACCGGCAAGCTCAAGTTGACCTTTGCAAGCCAGATCCGCACGCCATACCTCGGTATTGACGTTACGCCACAGACCGTTCCCGCGAATGCGCACGACATCTTCCGGCGTCCACAGTGCAGGGGTGTCGTTGAGCATTTCAAATTCCGGCGGCAGTAGCACGGGTTGTTGTCTGGTCAACTGGACAAAAGCATTGATACCGCTGGTAAATGCACTGGCGATGCGTTTTGCATCGTTGCCATAAGCGAGCCACTCGGAATACATATCACCACGATATAAAAACAAGCGCGCGGCGCTGTCTTGCTCGAGGAAATCTGCTCCGAACGATGCGGCTAGCTTGCCGAGACCTCTCTTACGCCACAGATCAATCTGCCAGAGTCGGTCCCTGGCGGCGTTAAAACCCTGAACAAAAAATGCATCGTAGTGATCTTGAGCGTAGATGTGGGGCACACCCCACTTGTCGACGATAATTTCAGCCGCTTGATTGAGACCGGCGACGGTATAGGTTGCGTTCTGGTCCAGGGTGCCGGCGGTGCTGTTCGATACGCCGCAAAACAACAGAAACAGCAGTGTAGCTCTCGCGAAATCCATAGGCGTACCTGAGATAGAACTACCTAGTCCCAGGATAGAGCGCCGCCGGTTTGATATTCTGTCACCCGGGTTTCGAAGAAATTCTTCTCTTTCTTCAAATCCATGATTTCCGACATCCACGGGAAGGGGTTTTTGACGCCGGGAAATTGCTCTGCCAAGCCGATTTGGGCCAGGCGGCGGTTCGCTATGAACTGCAGATATTCTTCCATCATGTTGGCATTCATACCCAGGACACCCCGTGGCATGGTATCTCGTGCGTAAGCAACCTCCAGGTTCGTGCCTTCAAGTACCATGTCATGAGCCAGGGTCTGCATCTGCTCGTCCCACAAATGTGGATTTTCTAATTTGATCTGGTTGATGACGTCAATGCCGAAATTCACATGCATCGACTCGTCACGCAAAATGTACTGAAACTGTTCTGACGTACCCGTCATCTTGTTGCGCCGGCCCATCGACAAAATTTGTGTGAACCCGCAGTAAAAGAAAATACCTTCCAGCACGCAGTAGTAGGCAATGAGGTTTTTCAGCAATGCCTTGTCTGTCTCCACAGTACCTGTTGTAAAGCTGGGGTCAGATAGCTCCAGGGTGTAATCCAATGCCCAGGAAGCTTTTCTGGCGACGCAAGGCACCTCGTGGTACATGTTGAAAATTTCGCCTTCGTCCATGCCCAGCGACTCAATACAGTATTGATAGGCATGGGTGTGAATGGCTTCTTCAAAAGCTTGGCGCAGCAGGTACTGGCGGCATTCAGGATTGGTGATCAAACGGTAGATGGCTAACACCAGATTGTTTGCGACCAGCGAATCTGCGGTAGAAAAGAACCCGAGGCTGCGCTTGACGATAGTACGCTCGTCGTCGCTCAAACCATCTTCTGATTTCCACAGTGCGATATCCGCGGTCATGTTCACTTCTTGCGGCATCCAGTGGTTAGCGCAGCCATCAAGGTATTTTTGCCATGCCCAATCGTATTTGAACGGCACCAACTGGTTTAGATCTGCACGACAGTTGATCATCGCTTTCTGATCGACGGTCACGCGATCGCTGCTTTTTGGTTCGAGATGAGCACCTGGTTGAAACGCTGGTGCCGTTTGCGTGACCGCAGGTTCCGTCACCCGCTCCTGTGCGACAATGGACTGCTCTATTTCTGGCTGGGTGGGTTGGATAGGCACGCTTGCCATGCCTGCCGGCGCCTCATCTTTGTCGTACTCGTCCCAACTTAACATGTTTTATTTTCCTTAATTCCAGCGGTTGTCATTGACAGGCTTCACAGTCTGGATCGTCTAGGGAGCAAGCCAGAGGTACGGCTGCCGCATCGCCCAATTCCATATTGGCATCAGTGTTTGCATAGCTGGCCGTTACTGGAGCGGCTTGCTGTGCAGCCGGATCTGCATGTGTCGACACGGCGTTCAAGGTGCCGCGGTCAAGGGTAGATTTCTCTGTGCTGGTGGCGCTCAGCGCACGCAGGTAATAGGTGGTTTTCAGTCCACGCAACCATGCCATGCGGTAGGTGATGTCCAGCTTCTTACCCGACGCCCCTGCAATATAGAGATTCAGCGACTGAGCCTGGTCGAGCCATTTTTGCCGCCGGCTCGCCGCGTCGACCAACCAACGGGGCTCTACCTCGAAGGCGGTTGCATAGCGTGCTTTGATTTTCTGCGGGATCCGCTCAATGGCTTGCACGCTGCCATCGTAATATTTGAGATCGTTAACCATGACCTTGTCCCATAAGCCTTCGGCTTTGAGGTCGTGCACCATGTAGGGATTCACAACGGTGAACTCGCCGGACAAATTCGATTTAACGTAAAGGTTTTGATAGGTCGGCTCTATGGATTGCGAAACCCCGGTGATATTGGCAATAGTTGCAGTGGGTGCGATGGCCAGGACATTGGAATTGCGCATGCCGTTTTTTTGTATCTTGCGGCGAATTTTATCCCAGTCCAGCGTGCTGTCTGTGTTCACCTCCAGATAGTCGGCGCCACGTTCTTCACGCAGCATCGACAGCGAATCGATAGGCAGAATGCCACGGCTCCACAGAGAGCCAGGGAAACTCTGATAGGCACCACGTTCTTTAGCCAACTTGCTGGATGCTTCAATGGCAAAGTAGCTGATCACTTCCATCGATTGGTCGGCAAATTCAACCGCGGCGTTGGACGCGTAGGAATAGCCCAGTTTATAAAGCGCATCCTGAAATCCCATGATCCCTAACCCGACCGGGCGGTGTTTCATATTGGAATTGCGCGCTTGGGGTACCGAGTAGTAATTAATATCGATGACATTGTCGAGCATGCGCATGGCGGTGCGGATGGTCTTTTTCAGCTTCTTCGTATTGAGCTTGCCGTCTTTGATGTGTTTCACCAGATTAATCGAACCAAGATTACATACAGCCACCTCATCTGCTGATGTATTCAAAGTGATTTCAGTGCACAGGTTCGAAGAGTGGACCACGCCGACGTGTTGTTGTGGCGAACGCACATTGCAGACGTCTTTGAAAGTTATCCATGGATGACCGGTTTCGAAAAGCATGGATATCATTTTGCGCCAAAGCTCAAGCGCCTTGATACGGCGGAATAATTTCATCTCTCCGTTACGTGTTTGTTCTTCGTACGCCTCATAGCGCGCTTCGAATTCACGTCCATATAAATCGTGCAGGTCTGGTGCATCGCTCGGCGAGAACAATGTCCAATCGCCATCTTCGGCAACACGCTTCATGAATAAATCTGGTATCCAGTTGGCGGTGTTCATGTCGTGAGTACGGCGGCGATCATCGCCGGTGTTCTTGCGCAGTTCGAGAAACTCTTCTATGTCCAGATGCCAGGTTTCTAAATAGGCACACACCGCGCCTTTACGTTTACCACCCTGATTGACTGCGACAGCGGTGTCATTCACTACTTTCAGAAATGGCACGACGCCTTGTGATTTACCATTGGTGCCCTTTATGTAGGAGCCTAATGCCCGCACCGGGGTCCAATCGTTACCCAGGCCGCCCGCCCATTTCGACAACATCGCGTTGTCGTGGATAGCACCATATATACCATCTAGATTATCCGGCACTGTGGTCAGGAAACAGGAAGAAAGCTGTGGCCGGCGCGTACCCGAATTAAACAGCGTAGGGGTGGAACTCATGTAGTCGAATGAGGACAGCAGGTCATAAAACTCTATAGCCCGTTCGTTGCGGTTTTCTTCTTCTGCCGCCAAACCCATCGCCACCCGCATGAAAAACACTTGTGGCAATTCGATGCGGACTTCGTTGCTGTGTATAAAGTATCGGTCATACAGGGTTTGCAGGCCGAGATAAGTGAACTCGAGATCGCGCTCCGGCTTTAACGCGGCACCCAGTTGCACCATGTCATAGGCGAGTAGATGCGGCGCCAATAATTCCAGCTCGACGCCGGCTTCGATGTAGCGGCGCAGAGCGAGCGGATAAATTTCAGTCATCTGAGATTGAGTCGCATGTTGTTCTTGCCCGCTGCCGTCTACATTTAAAAAAGTCAGCGCTTCGGTACGTAACTCATCAAGCAATAGCCGCGATGTTACATAGGTGTAGTTGGGTTCTTCTTCTACCAGGGTGCGCGCCGTGATGAGAATAGATGTGGCGACATCTGAGGCTGAGATGCCGTCGTACATGTTGTGCATTGATTCATTGATGATGCGCTCTGCGTCTACATCGCTTAAGTTCTCGCTGGCTTCTGTGACGATGGTACGGATGCGCTCTATATCCAAAGGAGTGCGGCTACCGTCCTTTTGTAAAACAGTAATGGATGGGCTTTTTGCAGGTTCGCCGACGTCAGCTTTTTCAGCCCGTGCTCGGGATCGGTCTTCACGGTACAAAACGTAAGCACGAGCTACTTTTTGTTCTCCGGAACGCATTAATACCAGTTCTACCTGGTCTTGAACATCTTCAATGTGCAAGGTGCCGCCGGAAGGCATGCGTTGCCGAAATGTAGTGGATACCTGGCTTGTCAGCGCGGTCACCAGATCGCGAATGCGCGGTGATGCAGCCGCTGTACCGCCTTCAACCGCCAAAAAAGCTTTGGTTAACGCCACCGCGATTTTGTCGTCAGTAAAGGGGACGACGGTGCCGTTACGTTTAATTATTTTCAGCTGACCGGGAGCCGTTGCCGTGAGCGAAGGCGAAAGTGGCGTCTTTGTTTCCGCTAAAGGGTTGTGTTGGGTGGATTGCGCGCCTGCCTGCTTGTCTGTATGCATGACCTTGTTTTTAGCTCCTTGTAAAACTTCTATAGCCATTGAACGAAGCGTTGCTCGCTTGGTAATGCCCCTTGGCTGTGTCTTGCGACTGTTTTTATTAGTTGTTTTCTATCTGATACTTTTTCTGACGGTTCGTCTTGTCTGCTTTTATATACTGATGACAGCGAAGTCGCTTTGTGATGCCGCCAATAACTTCTCGTCGTCTCCGATAACCTCCCGTTAGCTCCGAGCTCTTCCCATAAAAAGTGACACAAATTTTGCCTTAGTGACCGACGCCCTATTTGAACTTCAAAAAAGGTCATTTGTGTCAGATATTCACCGAAAATACGTATAATTCCGTTTAAAAAATTGACTTGGTCAACCTTTCAAACCCCCATATATAGGTGTTTCGGTGACGGGACACACAAGATAATGGGATGCGGTCGCTAATGCAAGGTTTTGTCTGTGGATAACCTGTGGGTAGTTGGGTATGAGTTGTGCAGGGTAAAAAAAGGGCGTCCAATGTGCCTGCCGAGGTGTTGTTTCGGTGCTCTTTTCGCTGCCGGCCGAATCGATTAGGGTAAGCCAGCGCCAGCAGAACCTGAGGAAACATCTTGTCTTATATCATGGCCCTTGACCAGGGAACGTCGAGTAGCCGAGCGATCATCTACACACACGCCGGTGAGGTAGTGAGCGTCGCTCAACACCCCTTTGACATGATCTTTCCAGCCGATGGCTGGGTCGAACAAGACCCAGAGCTCTTATGGCGGACGACCTTACAGGCCGGGCGAGATGCCATTGTGCAAGCGGGTATCACCGCGGCGCAGGTGAGCTGTATCGGCATCACCAATCAAAGAGAAACCAGTCTGCTGTGGGACCGCAATACCAGCCAATGTGTTTATAACGCCATCGTCTGGCAGGATCGGCGCACAGCAGACCACTGTGCCCACATACGCAACGATACGCTCAATGGCGAACGGCTGGAGGATGTGTTGGCACAGCGTACCGGTCTGGTGGTTGACCCCTATTTTTCTTCGACGAAACTGGCTTGGATGCTGCGTAATGTGACCGGCGCGCGTGACGCCGCCAAGCATGGCGATTTATGTTTTGGCACTGTGGATACATTTCTTATCTGGCGGCTTTGCAAAGGAGGTGCACATGTCACCGATGCGACCAACGCAAGTCGTACCCAGTTGTTCGATATTCATAGCCAGCAATGGTGCCAGGAGTTACTAAACTATTTTGAGATTCCAGCGGCAGTTATGCCCCAGGTGAGCGACAGCGCCTGTTTATTCGGCATTGCGGATGAGCAATGGTTTGGCGCACCGATACCGATAACCGGGGTTGCAGGTGATCAACAAGCTGCGTTGGTCGGCCAAGGTTGCTTCGAAGTGGGCATGACCAAAGGTACCTACGGTACCGGTTGTTTCATCATGGCGAATACCGGTAGCCAGGCGCTGACCTCCGAGGAAAAGCTCTTGACCACAGTGGCCTACAGGATAGCCGGGGTGACTACTTATGCACTGGAGGGTAGTATTTTTGTAGCGGGGGTGGCGATTAAATGGTTGCGCGATCAATTGGGTCTGATAAATGATCCCGCAGATGCGCAGGCGGCTTTTGAGCGCACCGGTGGTGATGCCGGTGGGGTATATGTGGTGCCTGCGTTTACCGGCCTGGGGGCACCTTATTGGCGTCCCGAGGTTCGAGGGCTGATCACAGGCCTGACCTTGGATTCCAATAAAGATCAATTGCTGACCGCATTCCTGCAGAGTGTCGTTTTTCAATCACATGAGTTGCTCGCTGCGATGGCAAACGACGGTGCCAAAGTCGTGCGTTTGCGTGTAGACGGGGGCATGTCGGTTAACGATCCGCTCTGTCAGTTTTTGGCCGACATTATCGATGTACCCGTGGAGCGCCCGAATAACACCGAGACAACGGCCCTGGGAGCGGCAATGTTAGCCGCCATTGGCCACGGCATTTATGCAGACTTGGCTGCCGCCAGCCAGGTATGGCGTGGAGGACAGAGCTTCACGCCTGCGATGGAGCCTGGACGGCGGGCGAATCTCATTTCAGGTTTTCAACGAGCGGTTGGTCAAGCCATCAACGATGGCTAAGCCATCAATCATATAGGCAACTTAAATTACACATTCCTTACAGTAAAATACTGAAGGCAAACACCGATTTATTAGTATTAGTCGGTGATTATGAATACTGAATTTTACGCCCGTTCGGTGCGTCGATTGTTGCCGGTGTTACTGCTGTTCGGCGGGTTGGGCTGTTATGTGCTGTTTACCTGGGTGTTGTTGCGCAATGGCTTTTTAAGAGCCTCGCCGGAAGTATATATGGGTTTGATCCCGGTATGGATTATCGGCTTTGTGCTGCTGGTACTGCGACCGGCGCCGTTACAACGTTTGCAAGATCGCGCCGTGGTTCTATCGCTGGCGCTGTGGTGCAATTTCGGGGCTGTGACCGTGGCTGTGCTGGTGCCACATACGTTGCGCCTATTGCTGTTGGTGGTGCCGCTATTCAGCGTGGTTTACGCCTCTATTCATCTGGCGCGCAGTCAAGTGGTGTTGGTCGTGTTGACCACAGCCCTGGTATATAGCCTGGGGGTTTTGTATCTGGTCAGCTACGTGCAGATTGACGCTGAGTTCGAACTGATGAGCGGGCTCGCTTTTGCGATGCTGCTGGTTGGTGTGCTGTTGCTTGCCGCTGACCTGCAAAAAATGCGGGATCATCTGCTTGAGCGCAATCTAGGGCTACGCGCGGCGATGGAACGATTACAGGACATGGCCCTCAAAGACGACCTCACGGGCCTGCACAATCGCCGTTCAATTCTGGAAATACTGTCACGCCAGAAAGCCCTGGCGGATCGAGGTCAACAAGCCTTCACCCTCTGCTACTGCGATCTCGATCACTTTAAAGGGATCAACGACAGGTTTGGTCATGCGGTGGGTGATGTGGCTTTGCGGCAGTTTGGGCAGCTTGCCCAAGCGGTAGTTCGTAATGTTGACTACGTCTCTCGCTTCGGCGGCGAAGAATTCCTGTTGGTCCTGGTAGACGCTGATGAGGGTACTGCCAATCAGGTTGCCGAGCGGTTGGCGGAGCGTACCCGCAACATGAGGGTCCCGGGCACCAGCGATCTTTTTTCGGTAACGGTGTCTGTTGGCATCGCGCGATATCGTTCCGGCGAGCGGGTAGGTGATGTCATAAGTCGTGCCGACCATGCCTTGTATGCTGCCAAGCGAGGAGGCCGGGACCGGGTGCAAATCGCCAAAAGCCCGATTTGAAATTGCCCCGGTGCCTGATTTGTGCGCTGGATCACGTCAAAAACCTCGACTACCGCCTTCCACCGACACTGCACGCGCAGTGTATGTTTCGCAAATCAAATAGATCGGTTATCGTCTTTGGTGTTTCGCTATAGCGATGTGTAAATGGATGACACAGTCTTGAAGTACCGGAAATGAACTGCCGATAATGAACCGCCGAAAATTCACCCGCCAACCTATACAACTTTCTGCCTTGGTACATCCGCAGCAGGGCCGCTCGTGGCTGTGTTCAATCAGAGATTTTTGCGAAGAAGGCATGCTGCTGACCGGCGGCGCAGGTTCTCGTTCATTGGATGCGACCGGTGCACAGGCTCAGGCAGGCGATAAAGTAGCTCTGCACTTTTCTGTCGCCACGCCTATGGGTCAGGAGCACTTTCGTACTGAAGCAACCGTCGCTCGAGTTCTGCAAGGTGGTAATGGCTTAGGGGTTTGTTTTGAAAACGGCTTGGACGAACATGCCTACAAAACGCTAATCGAGTTTGCTGTTGCAGCCGGAACGGCGGCGCCGGAATTTCCTGAAGAACGTCTCGAAGACTTGCCCAACGTCGGGCCGCTTGGTAGCGGTCGAAAACAATCAGCCAAAAAAGCTCAGACCGATGGCCCAATGCGCGATCCGCGCTTGAAAGAGGACGCCGCAGCTAAGCTGGTCTCTAGAATCCAGGCGGTGACCAAGCGTGCCAGTTCCAGACTCGCCGCCGGATTTTTCAAGAGTGCAGCTGAAGGTCTGTTATCCCGCGCTCGGGATGCGGGTACCAATGAGGTGCAAACACGCTACTTCGAAGCCTTGGACGCGCTCGAAAAGTACCAGGAAGTTTTTGTCGGAAAGTTTGTTGGCGGCATGTTGCAACAAATCGAAAAAGTATCCGATCTGGAAGCCGTCCTCGATCGTCGCCGCAAACGCGAATCCGGCAATCGAGGCCACAAGCTGGAATTGGTAGACACGCAACAGTTTGAGCAATGGTTGTTGGTCGCTGAGGAAATTTCCAAAACGGAAAACCGCTTCAAAGATTCCCTGCTCGACATGCGTGCGCAGTTTGGCTTGATTGCCAAACCGTGGAGCCACAAAGACGTTATTCCGATCGGGCCGGCCTCTTTCTGGTGGACATTTGATGATGCCCAATCTGAATTTTCATTTCGCGACGAAATACGCAAAGAGATATTTGCCGTCTATGAAATCGAACTACATAAGGTGCTGGCCAGCCTTTATGAAGCACTAGACAAGCTGTTCGAGGATAGCGGGCAGTTTCCGGCACTCGAAGAGTTGCGTGATGCGCTTCAGCCTCGCTATACGATCCGCAACCGGGCTGGTGTGAACGTGGCGCCGCAAGATTATCAAGAGATGGATCAAGCCATGCGCGAAGTCGCGATGGCCGCAGATAACGTAGGTGCTGGGCGGGTTGCAGAAAACCCGTTCGTGGTTAACGGTGGTGCGGGTAGTCCGGCCTATAGTACGGCGCGTGCACTATTGAATCTCAACCGCCGCACCCAGCAGATGTTAGGCAAGCCTCGCGAACCCAGTCTGGCGCCGACGAATGCACGAGTCGATGAAACTTACAATCCAAGTGACATAATTGAAGCGTTAGGTGTTATCCAAACCGAGTTGGGTGACGCGCCATTGTCTGATACCCGGCTGAAAACGCGTCTCATGGAGGTATTGCAGGATCGCCACGGTGACGACAAAGGTTTGACGGAGGATGATTTCGATACTCTGCAGGTGATGGAAGGTTTGGTCCAGTCTATTGCCGATGACCGGTTGATAACCGAAGGTGTACGCGACTGGGTACAGCGATTGGAAATAACGCTTAATAAACTCGCCGCTAAAGATCCGGCGTTTCTCGCCAGTGACCCGGAAAATCCCCACAGTGCGGTACAGATGCTGAACCAGCTCGCGCGCCTGGGTAACGCCAAAGATATCAAACAGGGAATCGATCGCGAGGTTGGCCGGCGTGTAGACGAATTGCTGCAACGCGTGGTCACGGATTACGATCAGAATCCGGAAATCTTTTCTGACGTTGTAGATGAGCTATACCCCCTGATTGACCGCCAATCGCGCACCTATCGCGGCAACGTTGAACGCACCGTTCGGGCCAGTGAAGGCCAACAGAAGCTGGCTCGTGCCAGACGCGCGGTGGTTGATGAAGTCACTGCGCGTATCGGTGGCAAAGATGTGCCGGAGCTGGTATTGGAACTGCTTAACCCAGGCTGGCGAAACTTGCTCGTCCACACCCATTTACGCCATGGACCAGACAGTAACGAATGGCGAGATCAACTGGGTGTAGTGGATCAACTGCAAGGCCAGCTTAGCGGCGACATCGGTGAAGACGATGAGGGTTATGTCGAACCAGATAAGTTACTGCGCCGGGTTGTCGAAGGGCTGAACAGCATTTCATTCGATCCAAGTAAACGTACGCCGTTGATTATGCAAATGTCCAGTGCCCTGGTCGGTGACACGACGGGTAAGAAAACTGAAGTCAAAAAGGCACCAGTTGACGAAGCGGCGGTAGAAGAAGCGCTCGGATTAGCTGGGCTGCTGCCTGAAATGGACCCCCAGAGTGACAGCGATGACAAGAATGTACGGGATAGTTGGGTAGAAGCCGTAGAACGCGCCCGGCGCATTCAGATCGGCGAATGGCTTGCCACGTCGGACCGCGAAGGTCGACCACTCATATTGTCGGTAGCCTTTGTTGGTGATGAAGCCTCATCGTTTGTGTTGGTTAACCGCAAGGGTGTGAAAACGCTTGAGCGCACGCTCAAGGAAATGACCGAAGATCTGCATAAGGGCCATATCACGCTTCTCGATGACTACGACCTGCCGCTGATGGAACGTGCTTCGCAACGCATGCTTGAGAAGATGCACAATCAATTGGCGTTCCAGGCCAGCCATGATGACCTGACGCAACTCATGAACCGTAAAGAGTTCGAACGGCTGGTTGAATCCAGCCTGCGGCAGGCGAAAGCCAAGAGCATCCAACATGCGCTGCTGTACCTTGATCTGGATCAGTTCAAAATTGTTAACAACACCAGTGGGCACACAGCGGGCGATGAGATGCTGCGCGCGGTAGGTGATCAGTTAACGGAGAAATTTGCCAACGACAATCAGAAAATTGCACGCCTGGGTGGCGATGAGTTTGGCGTGTTGTTGGAAAATGTGGAAAGCGTTAATGCCCGCGAGCTTGCAGACGAGGTACTGCAGGCCGTACGCGATGTTAAATTTGACTGGGAAGGGCGTAACTACACCCTGACCGCCAGCCTCGGGTTGGTTTTCATCGATCAGAGCACCGACAGCGTCGATTCGGTGATGCAACACGCCGACGAAGCCTGCTTTTCTGCCAAAGATGCCGGTCGCAACCGGGTGCAGGAGTATGAGCTCGGTGACAAGCTCATGATGAAACGCCAGGGGGCAATGGAATGGGTAACACAAATCGACGCAGCGCTGGAAGATAATCGTCTGATACTTAACTGTCAGCGTATTCAGCCGATTGGCAGTAACGTTAACGACAGAGATGTGCACTACGAGATTTTACTCACCATGCTCGATGAATTGGGTGATGTGGTAGCGCCCACAGAACTCATCCACGCGGCCGAAACCTACAACCGCATGACCACCATCGACCGTTGGGTCATCCGCAATGTGCTGGAATGGATGGCGGAAAATCGCAG
>Ga0114950_10000528_pt1 | contig 26389 bp, 28 predicted proteins | sample N075metaG_FD_83503 | JGI IMG/M metagenome (GOLD analysis project Ga0114950, IMG submission 83503) | Deep subsurface microbial communities from Kermadec Trench to uncover new lineages of life (NeLLi) - N075 metaG | ecosystem: Environmental > Aquatic > Marine > Ocean trench > Sediment | place... | reverse complement strand
CGGAGTCTCGTTCGGGGTGACACCGACGATGTACAAACGACTTCGACCTGAGGAATACATTGTGCGCAATCAAGGGACGACGGGCAGACGATGGTTTTCGATAGTTGGGGCGGGGATCTTATTGGCCTTGCCCGTCGAGCAAGCATTCGGGCAAGACACCGGATCCGGGTTGGAGTTGACGGGCTACATCGGAGCCTTGCTGCCGCTCTCATCATTCGCGAGCCAGGGGGACACGATCAAGGTCGAGTTGTCGACCAGACAAATGTTTGCCGCCAGTCTCGACTACTGGTTCAGTGGAAGTTGGGGGATTCAGGTAATGGGCGGATACGCGCAGCCAGTGTTGACCGTGTTGACCGTCGACCCTGAGGGCAGCTCCCCGATTTCGACGGACGTGGGATCCGTAGACTTCCTTCACGCCGAGGCAACGCTCCTGTATCGTCCGCGACTGCCGGGTGCAAAGGCGGCCTTGCTCCCATACTTCGGGGTGGGTGCCGGCATACGGAGTTTGAGCTTCCCGGACGAATCCGGCTCTCAGGATTCTGACGACATCACGTTTATTGTCACTGCCGGCAGCCACATCAAACTGGGTAACCGGGTGTACTTACGACTGGACATTCGAGATCTGATCTCTTCGTTCGATTCTGCCGGGCTCGTCGATTCGAGACTTCAGAACGAATTCCTCATCAATGTTGGCCTGGGGATCGGACTCTGAGCAATCCGGAAACGTTGATCTCGGCCGAGAGAATTGCTTCTCGAGTTGCGGAAATCGCGGCCGAGATCGATCGAGACTACGCCGACGTCGAGGAGATTCTAATCCTGTGTGTCCTCCGGGGAGGATACATCTTTGCGGCCGACCTGTCCCGGGCGCTGACGATTCCACGCCGCATCGACTTCATTGCTCTCTCCAGCTACGAAAAGACGTCGTCCGCCGGCGGAGTCCGCCTCATCATGGATGCACGTGTGTCGCTTACGGGCCGGCATGTGTTGATCATCGAGGATATTCTTGACTCGGGCCAGACGCTCGCTTATCTGATGCGCCTTTTTGAGGCTCGGGGACCGGCCTCAATCCGCGCATGCGTGCTGGTGCGCAAGCCGCATCCCGACATCGAAGTAACGATAGATTACCTTGGATTCGACATCCCGGATGAATGGGTGGTAGGATACGGCCTTGATTACGACGACAAGTACCGGGCATTGCCGTATATCGGACGACTGAATCCGCCACCGAAATAGTCTCAGCAGTACCGCACCGGCCCGGCAAGGCCGGCACGAATGGACCGGGGGTGTCCGGCAGGTGCCGGGCTGAGATCATACCCCTTGAACCTGACCTGGATCATGCCAGCGAAGGGAGGCACCATGAATCCCATCACGCAAATGCAGCAAGCACGGGCCGGTACGATCACCCCGGCCATGGAGCGTGTCGCAGAACGCGAAAAGCTGACCGCGGAGACCGTTCGAGATGAAGTAGCAGCAGGCCGTCTGGTCATACCCGCCAATATCGTTCACCTGGCCGGGAATCTCGATCCGATGGCCATTGGTGCAGTCACGTCGGTGAAAGTCAACGCGAACATCGGCAACTCACCTACGACTTCGAGCCTCGAAGAGGAAGTCGAAAAGCTCGACCTGGCGGTCAGGTGGGGAGCGGATACGGTCATGGATCTGTCGACCGGCCGACTGATTGACGAGACGCGGTTGGCCATCCTGGCTGCGAGCACCGTCCCGATCGGCACGGTCCCGATCTACCAGGCTGTGGCCGACGTCGAGATCGAGCAGCTGGATCCGGCTGACCTTCTTGCGATGATTGAACACCAGGCTCGGCAGGGCGTCGATTACATGACCGTCCATTGCGGCGTACTCCTGGAGCACCTTCCGCTCATTCGCTCTCGTATCACGGGCATCGTCAGCCGCGGTGGTGGCCTGCTCGCTCGTTGGATGGTTCATCACCGGCAGCAGAATCCCCTGTATGACCACTACGATGACATTCTGGACATCGCAGTGACCTACGACGTCACTCTCAGCCTGGGTGACGGCTTGCGGCCGGGGAGCATCGCCGACGCCTCTGACGCAGCCCAGTTTGCGGAACTGGAAACGCTCGGTGAACTCACGGCCCGGGCATGGGAACGAGGCGTCCAGGTGATGATCGAGGGTCCGGGTCACATTCCACTCGACCAGCTCGAAATGAACGTTCGCAAGCAGAAGGAGATCTGCCAGGGCGCACCGTTCTATACCCTCGGGCCGCTCGTTACGGACATCGCCCCCGGCTACGACCACATCACGTCAGCTATCGGAGCGGCCGTCATCGGCTGGCACGGCGCCGACATGCTGTGTTACGTAACCCCGAAGGAACACCTCAGCCTGCCGAATGCAGAAGATGTCAAGCAGGGCCTGATCGCATACCGGATCGCTGCCCACGCAGCCGATCTGGCCCGTGGACGGCCTGGCGCTCGCGATCGGGACGACGCTCTGTCCCGGGCGCGCTTTGCGTTCGACTGGGAAGAGCAGTTCAACCTGTCCGTCGATCCCGAAACGGCACGCGCTTATCACGACGAAACGCTGCCTGACGACTACTTCAAGGAAGCGGAATTCTGTTCCATGTGCGGACCGAAATTCTGCCCGATGCATAATTTCCGAGATGTCGACTGGGACGAGATCACGCAGATCGTCGAGGAGCGGCGCAGGGTACCTGCCGCCATTTCCTAGGGCGCAGGAGGGCCTATACGCAAAATGCCGACGAGGCCCCGGGCGGAAATCCGCCGGGGCCCTCGTCGTTGCAGCCCGGAATGGCATCCCGGTGCGTCAACTACCTTCCATCTCAGTCACTGAGTATGAGACTTCCGGGTGGCATCAGCCGGCTCATCATTGCAACCTGAGCGGCAACGGCACTCGTCGGCGCACCGTCGATGCGGACGAGAATTGCATCCCGATCCGTAGCGGATAACTCGCCAGACTCGGCAAGACTCCGTGCGTTGGCAACGAATTCGCGGCGTTTGCCGGCGTACCCTTCTGCTACGGCGATGAATGCCGCGTCGACCCAGGCGTTGGCAGCCGTCAACACATCGCCGGTCGCCTCAGCGACAGATGCAGCCTTCTCCATCGCCCGCCGCGAGCGCGCAGTCTCTCCGCTGTACAGATAAAGAATCGCCGCGCGGTTGAATCCGAAGAACTGTCCCGCATCGTTCTTTGTCAGTTGCCGGGCGGCCTTCTCATGCAGCTCTCCCGCCTCTGCCCAGCGCGCCGGCGTTTCGTATAATTCCATCGCCGCGATGTGCAGCGGGTTCTGGAATACCTCGACCTCGATGGCCGGAAGCTCAAACATTTCTCGATCTTGTCCGCTGGCGACAGCCGGCACGGCCATCATGGCGACGAGCGCCAGGGCCCCGGTGCGGATCATCTCGTTCCTCATAATCGTCCCTTCCTTCCCCATTCATCCCCATCCCAGTTATTTGCCAGCCCCCCTGGGTCGGCCTCTCGGGCACCTTATAAAGCAACCCCCGTGCCAAAACACAGACGAAACCATAACACACATCATTGCATGCGATTACACGCAACAAACCCACGGTGATCGCCGCGGGTTTGCTGGTCGCTTGGGGTACAACCTGTTCGGATTCGAACGGTTTGGCGGTGGTCCGTCAGCCGTCCCCACTCGTGAAACTGCTCCCGGTAAACGTGTCGGGCCCAGCCGCCGACCGCACCGACATTCTCGGCCGGCCATCCGAGTAGCTCCATGCGGCGCCGATTTCGCCTGCTTTATTGATGGCGACGAACTTCTCCCCCGGCATGTAATTGGGGTTAACAGGGAGATACTTCTGTCGAATCATCTCCAGAGTGTCCTCACACGCCTGCTGGGGAGAACGGCCATCACGCATTCGCATCACGATGTGAAACGAAGCACACGACTTGATCACGTCTTCACCGCGACCCGTAGCACCCGCGGCTCCTACGTCATTATCCACGTACAGACCCGCGCCAATAATCGGCGAGTCACCAATCCGGCCCGGTATCTTCCAGCTGAGGCCGCTCGTGCTCGTAATACCCGCGATGTCACCGAACGAATCGATCGCCAGCACGTTGACGGTGCCGTGTTCGTACGTCGATGGGCGTGGCAGGCTCGCTTCCGTTTCGGGGAGACCGCGCAGGTGATCGGGCGGGCCCCAGTCATCGTCGCCCCGGTTCTCCCGCCACTCCAGCCAACGCCGGCGAGCTTTTTCTGTCAGCAGGTCTTCTTCTTCAAACCCGAACGACCGGGCAAACTTCAGTGCTCCGGGTCCGACGAGCATCACGTGGTCTGTGCGGTCCATGACAAGACGGGCAACTGACGCCGGCGTCTTGATATTTTCGAGCGATGCGACGGCACCGGCGTTGTAAGTGCGGCCGTCCATGATCGATGCATCGAGTTGCACGACTCCGTCCTCGTTGGGAAGTCCCCCGAAACCGACGGACGTGTCCTCTGGATCCACTTCGATGACGTTCGTAGCCTTCTCGACCGCATCAATCGCGCGCCCACCGGAGGCGAGAATCTCCCAGCCGACTTCCATGGCTCGGCGTCCCGTTTCGTTCCGATGACTGGTCACGATCAGTGGCGTGTTGAAGCCTCGCCCTGGAATTCGGCCTTGCAGACCAAGGCTGCGAAACAGGACTCCGGCGGCGGCAAGGCCGAAGCTCCGGTCGAAGAATTTCCTGCGGGACAGTGATATACGCATTGTTCACTCTCAGTCTGAGGACACGGTTGCGAGCGGGTATTGTCGGTATGATATCCCGAATTTAGCGGAACGTCGGCGGCGTCAACTCGTCGGCGGAAGCGTCTTCGCCTCTGAGCCGCGCGATTCGATGAGTGACTCGGTAAAGTCCTGGCGGTCAGTGAGAATCTGCATGCGGTCGTCCAGTGCCTCCACATGACGGCCGAGCGAGCGAAGCTCTTCCGTCACACCGTCCAGCACCGCCCTGTCCGGGGCGCCTTCGCGGCGCATTTTCACCCACTCTTCGAGAACCCGGCCGAGCCGCCGTGTGATGGGAATCGTCACCAGGAGCAAGCCGATGACCGTCACCGTCGCAAAGACGAAAATCAACACGGGGATAATATCCGACATGGCTTCCCTCCCGTTACCCGATGATTCCTGGTCCCACCTTCAGCTATCTGTCACCACGGAGGCCTGTTTGAACAGGCTTCCTAATAAGCGGCTAGTCCCGTGATCGTATGACCGAGGATGAGACCGTGGATGTCGTGTGTTCCCTCGTACGTGTACACGGACTCGAGGTTCGCCATGTGCCTCATCGACTGATACTCAATGAGGATTCCGTTCGCGCCCAGCAGGCGACGTGCTTCGCGGGCGCACTCGCACGCCATGTCCACGTTATTTCGCTTCGCCAGCGACACTTGATATGTGGTCATCGTGCCCGCGTCTTTCAGGCGGCCTAACTGAAGCGTGAGCAACTGTGCCTTCGTGATTTCGGTCAACATGTCTGCCAACCGTACCTGCTGGATCTGGGTTGCACCGATTGGCTTGCCGTCGAACTGGATCCTGGTTTTCGAATAGTCGCGGGCCTCGCAGAAACACGCCATGGCGGCGCCGATCGCGCCCCAGGAGATTCCATATCTCGCCTGGGTCAGACAGTTCAACGGACTCTTCAGACCGCCGCTTCCCGGTAGCAGGTTGGCGTCAGGCACACGGACGTCCTGAAGGGCCAGTTCGCTGGTGTCCGAGGCAAGCAGCGACAGCTTGCCTTTCTGGTCACGCGCCGAGAACCCGTCCCGGTCCGTCTCGACAATGAACCCGCGAATCGAGCTGATATCGTCAATGTCGCCCGTCTTGGCCCAGATGATCGCCACGTCAGACACAGACCCATTCGTGATCCACATCTTCGCGCCGTTCAGCACCCATTCGTCTCCGTCTTTCACGGCACGCGTGAGCATCCCGCCGGGATTGGATCCAAAATCGGGCTCGGTGAGACCGAAGCAACCGATCGACTGTCCACTTGCCAACCTCGGGAGCCACTCCCTTCGTTGCTCTTCCGACCCGAACGCGAAGATCGGGTACATGACGAGCGCTCCCTGGACGGACACGAAGGAACGCAGACCGGAGTCACCGCGCTCCAGTTCCTGCATGATGAGGCCATATGCCACGTTGTTCAGACCAGCGCAGCCGTACTCCTCGGGAAGGTTCGCTCCAAAGAACCCAAGCTCACCCATCAGCGGAACCAGCGACTGCGGAAACGTCCGGCCGATATAAGCCTCGTTGATGATCGGCATGACTTCAGCGTCCACCCAGTCCCGTACCATGTCGCGGATTGCGCGTTCATCCTCGCTGAGCAGATCGTCCATCGCGTAGAAATCCACACCCTCGAAGCTCATCCATCTTCTCCATTTTGTCTGACGTTCCACGTATCCGTCGATGCGTCCCGTGCCCGCTGCACTCCTTTTCTGACCTCTCCCCCAATCCGGAGACCGAGATAGTACGCCGCCGCCAGTGGCATCGCCCACGCGGCGGGAGGAAGGACACCGCGGGTGTCTCCGACCAGAATCCAGATAGCGAATGGAACCGTAACTGCCAGCGCAATCGCATGGGGCATCCAGCGCATGTGTCAGCCCAGGTTAGCCGCTATCGCGGCGGCAAATTCATGGGTGCTGGCGGTCCCACCCAGATCCGGTGTCACCACCTTCGCCTCGACGACCGTACGCCGCAGCGCATCCCAGATGCGACGACCCGAATCGGGTAAACCCAGATGGTCGAGCATCAAGCATGCAGCCAGAAGGAGCCCGCACGGATTTGCGATATTCTGGTCTGCAATATCGGGTGCCGAACCATGGATAGCTTCAAATATAGCCGTGTCCTCTCCGAGATTTGCGCCTGGCGCAAATCCAAGTCCGCCGACGAGTCCCGCCGCCAGATCAGATAAGATGTCACCGAACATGTTCTCCGTCACGATTACGTCGAACTGGTACGGGTCGAGGACCAGGGCCATGGCGGTGGCATCCACGATCCGCTCCTCGAACTCTATCGTGCCCTGATAGTCGCGCGCGACTTCACGTCCAACGTCCAGAAACAAGCCCTGGGTACACTTCAGAATGTTCGCCTTGTGCACCAGCGTGACCTTCTTGCGACCGTGCTCCACCGCATACTCAAACGCGTGCCGGACGATGCGCTCTGATCCGAAGCGAGTGATCAGCATGACAGACTCGGCACCGGCCCTGGGATCATTCTGCATGCCGATGTAGTGCTCAATGCCCGCGTACAGGCCCTCAGTATTCTCACGAACTATGACCAGATCTATCTCATCGTACCGGCCGCCGGGCACAACCGTCCTCGCGGGACGTACGTTGGCGAATAGATCAAAATGCTTGCGAAGCGCCACGTTGATCGAACGAAAGCCGGCCCCGATCGGCGTCGTAAGGGGACCCTTGAGGGCAATCCGGTTCCGCTCAATCGAATCCAGAGTCGGTTGCGGCAGCAGGTCTTGCCCGGCGTCGAGCGCCGCCAACCCGGCCAGCTGACGATCCCATTCGATCGGCACTTCGGCCATGTCCAACACGTGAAGGACGGCTTCGGTGATCCCGGGTCCGATTCCATCACCGGGAATCAGGGTTACGGTGTGGGTCATCGGTCAGTCCTCACATAACGAGCGCTGTACTCGAATTCAGTGTTCTCCTCCCCGTACTCGGCAAGTTCCACCATGGTGTTCGGGCGCCTGGTGCCCTCCACGCGGGCACGGCCGGACACATTGATCGCCCGTTTCCAGGTCACACTATTCAGCGTCGACCGTTGGAGGAGAGCACGAGCGATCAGGCGGTCGCGGCCATCGAGCGTTGTAACGCGAACGCCTCCCACGCCGCCATAATCATTGAATATGGACTGGGTCTGAGGCGTGAACAGGTAGATATAGGGTCCGGCCTTCGCCCAGATGGGACCTCCGCGCCTGAGCTGGTCAGGGCTCTGAGTCACAGTGACCTCTACGACGTTACCGTTCAGGTGCAGTTCGATGCCGTCTCCGAACAGTCCCGCCAGTTCGGTGGTCGTTGGGAGCCGCGAGTCGATCGCCGGCTCGCAGCCGGTCATCCCGATGATCAATCCTCCCAGTATCATCGTACTTACGACTCTCATCATTGAGCGATCTGTCGTGCAATAACGGCAGCCAGCCTGGCCAGCAGTGCACCCGATTCCGGACACACGGCGCCGCCGCGAATCGTTCCGTGCCATATCACGGCGCTGCGGCGGATGTCGATGAACGCCACGAGCAACACCGCTCGCTGTCCAGTCTCGTCGTCGGAACAGGCCAGGTCGTGAGTCGGCTCATCCGGTGACACCGGCTCCACCTGGAGCAACAACGGCAGCATCAGATAGCGCGTTCCGAACAATGCCGCCAGCGTACGCAACTCTCCGTGAAGTGGTTCGTACAGTTGATCGCGTGCGTCGGGTCGTTTCAGAAGCCCCTGGTAGGCCAGTCGGTCAGGATTCACGGCCAGGATCGGGTTCCGTTTCACTCGACGCCGCAGCGCCGACGGTAGCGCCCAGTTTTCCGCGCCACGCTGATCCGACAAGGCAAATTCCACTTCGGCATCCATGGCCCGGAGTGCCGCCTCGGCGGTAGCCGCCCGACCCGGCCAGGCCCCCCCAGGCAGCGGCTCCGTCGACTGCACGGGCAGCACGACGACGGTCGTACCGAAAGGAAACCCTACCCGGGAGTCCTGCGCGGATACCGGTGTCGCTCCCATCATCAGCAGGACCAGCAGGGCACTCAAGCGCTTCGTCACTCCACCTCACTCTCAATGATCGGAGGGTGCTTGCGTAACGTGGCCCGCAGAAGGCGATGACCGAGCAGGAATGTGATGACGCCGGCGGACACAGCCAGCCATGCCGTCAACGACCGTCCGGACGCCGTCAGGCTAAACGATGAGAATGCCAGGGCGAGGCCGAGAAACTGTGTCATCAATCCTAACATTTTCGCCATCACGGCGGGGAGCCGATCACCGCCTCGATCTCGTCAGCGGTAAGGGTATGATCGCTTTGCTTGGCCAGTGCGAACACAGATTTGGCCAGGTCGTCGTTCGACCCGTCATAACCGTGCGTGTTCAGCCAGTAGCGCACGTTGCTCATCCCTGACACCGGAGACACCTCGATCGTCTGCTCACAGCCGACCATCGAGGCGGGAACGCCACTGTAGACTCGATCGACGAGCCATTCATCACCCATTTCCATCGCCTTGATGATTGCCGACGCATGTACGCCCGTACCGGTCCTGAACGCGTCGCGACCCACTACGGGATATGCGTGCGGTATTTCGAGACCGCACATCTCCGCGGCGAGTCGGCAGTAATTCGGCAGTGAAGTGAGGTCATGGTCGTGCATGCCCAGCAAACGGAGGTTCACCAGCAGCAAGTCCATTTCCGTGTTCCCGACGCGCTCGCCGATTCCCAGTGCCGTCCCGTGCACCCGATCGACACCTTGTTCGATGGCAGCCAGCGCGTTGGGCATCCCCAGGCCGCGATCTCGATGGCCATGCCAGTCAATCTTCACGTCCTCGCCGGATTTCTCCACGAGATCTCGCGCGAAGCTCACGAGCTGCTTTACCCCGAACGGCGTGGCGTGGCCGACCGTGTCCGCGAGACAGATGCGGCGGGCGCCGGCTTCGATTGCCGCCGTATAGAGCATCTCAAGCGTTTCCGGGCGGGCGCGTATCGTATCCTCCGTCACGTACATGACGTCCAGCCCCTCACCCACGGCAAACTCGACGGCTTCCGTCGTAGTGCGAAGCATCATTTCGTCGGTCCAGCCCTCCGCAAACTTGCGGATCGGCGAGCTGCCAATGAATGCCCCGACCTCCAGACGAAGACCCGTTTGCTGTGACAGCTGTGCGATCGGCTCCAGGTCGGCAATTACCGTACGGGCGGCGCAATTGGCGGAAATCGGCAGATCGTTGTCTGCGATCTCGCTGGCCAGGAACAGGCACGACTCCCGGGCGTGAGGCCCGGCTCCCGGCAAGCCAATGTCCGCGGCATGGATCCCGAGCTCCACCATCAGATGCAGCAATTCGATTTTGCGTTCGAGCGGTGGATCTATGACCGAAGGGTTCTGGAGGCCGTCCCGCAGAGTCTCATCGTCGAGCTCGACGGACAGTTCTTCGTATGCGAAGCAACCCGGAAGGCGATTCCAATCGTAAATTAGATCGCTCGAATCCGCGTTCGGCCGTGGTTCCACGATCAATCCGGTTGAATCCGCGTATGGTCGCCAAGCGAGGCGCTGCCGCGCAGGCCGCTGGCCTCCACATGATCGCCGATCAACGAGTGCTGAAGGTCACAATTCTCCAAGATCGTGTTCTCCCCGACGATGCAGTGGCTCAGGTGCGTCCTGCGGATCGTGGATCCCGATCCTATGCTCACATTCGGGCCGATGACCGCTTCTTCGAAATTCACGTCGTCACCAACGCACACGTTTCCCGTGACTTCGACATCCGCACCGCTTTCCGCTGGTCGATCCCCACCACTTTGTAGAATACGGTGATTCGTTTCGAGCAACGTCTCCTGCTTCCCGCAGTCCCACCATTCTGCGACTTCTGCCGTGAGGATGCGCGATCCATGATCTACCATGTACTGAAAGGCATCGGTGAGAAAGTACTCGCCGAGCATTGTGGGCTGCGCCATCACATGATCGATCCCCTCGAACAGCAGCCCGTAGTCACGGAGGTAGTAGAGACCGATATTGGCGAGCCGTGAGATCGGTTCCGAAGGCTTTTCGACGATGTGCTGCATGAATCCGTCGTCATCCTGCACGATTACGCCAAACCGCTGGTAGTCTTCGACCTCCTTGGCCCAGATGATTCCGTCTGCGTCCAGCCGAGTTTCGATCAGGCCGAGATCCGCCTCAAATAGGGTGTCGACGAACACGATCAGCACGGGACCGGATACGTAGGGACGGGCCAAACGGATGGCGTCAGCGGTTCCCAGTTGCTCAACCTGCTCGACCGGAATGAACCCCAGATCCGGGTGATGCTCGGCCAGATGCGTCTCTATGCTGCCCGATAAGTGGCCCATGATTCCGATGATTTCATCGACACCGGCTGCGGTGAGCAGATCTATGACCCGGTCAAGCACCGGTCGGTTTCCAACGCGCAACAGCGGCTTCGGTCGCGTGTGCGTGTGTGGCCGCAGGCGCGTTCCTTTGCCGGCCAGTGGAAGAATGGCTTGCATGGACTACTCGCAGGAGTTCAGATGATAGGACGTCCGTCAGGAACGTACCGAGCCCCTCGAACCTCGGCAACCGACACGGACAGCCATATGCAGCAAGGTATTTGGCCGACTCGAGCGGCAGGAATCAGGGTTCCGCGATGATCGAAGAATCACGCAGAGGATCGCCGGACAGTGGCCGACCGCATGTCGTTGATACGCGCAAGCCGTTCGGACCTGAAGGCCGGACCTACGCCGCTCCGTTCGCCGCCGTGTGGGATCTCCTCGACGCCGAGATCCGGGGCCGCCGGAACTGGGAGCTGGTCCACGCGGACGAAGAACGTGGCTTGTTCACCGTCACATGCCGCTGCTTCATGCCTCCCGGCACGGACGACCTCAGCGTCTGGGTGTGCCTGGACGAGGATGGCCTCACGAGGGTCGACCTGCGCTCCAGCGCCCGCGGTGGCCGCCGGGACTTCGGCGCTAACCAGCGTCGAGTCCATTCGATCATCCGGGCCCTGGACGAGGGGCTGGGTACCGGAAATCGGGTTCGGCGCTAGCCGGTCGACGCAGCCAGCCGCGCCTCACGCCGCCTCTCCGACCTGTCAATCACGGCGGAAGCGGTCAGGTCGCCGGTGACGTTCACCGCCGTCCGGCACATGTCCAGCATGCGGTCCACGCCCAGAACCAAGGCGATGCCCGCCGCCGGATCCACGCCCGTTCCGGCGAGCGCCTGCTCCAGCACCAGCACCAGAATGATGATACCCGCCGAGGGGACCCCGGCCGCACCGATCGACGCGAGGGTCGCCGTGAGCACGATCATCAGCTGCGTGGCAATCGAAATATCGCCGACCAGAACCTGGATGATGAACATCGTCGCCACGGCCTGGTAGAGCGCCGTTCCGTCCATGTTGATGGTCGCACCCAGTGGCAGCACGAAGCTCGACACTTCCTTGCTCACTCCCAGCTTTTCTTCGGCCGTTTCCATCGTCAGGGGAAGCGTGGCATTCGAACTCGACGTGGAGAATGCGATCAGCTGCGGATCGCGGATCTTTCGCAGGAAATCGAGCGGACGCCAGCCGGCCATGAACTTCAGGATGAGCATGTACGTGACGCCGACGTGGAGCAGCAATCCGAGGACGACGGTCAGGCTGTATATGCCCAGGCTGGCGATGATCTCCGTGCCAAACCGTGCGATCACGGCAGCGATCAGAACGAACACCGCGATCGGCGCCAGCTTCATGATCCAGTGGATCATGATCATCGCCGCTCCGTTGACGCCGTCGAAGAATTCGACGAGCGGGTCGCGCTGTTTGGCCGGCAGCGCGGAAACGGCCGCCCCGAAGAAGATCGCGAAGAAGATGATCGGGAGCATGTCGCCGTCGGCCAGTGCCCTGACCGGATTGCGCGGAATCATTCCGAGCAACACCTCGACTATGCTCGGGGCCTGCTGCGCCAGATCGACCCGGGTCGCGCCCTCGGCTCCATAGGTCGATCGTAACCCCGCCAGGGTCGCTTCGCTCATGCCGCTGCCGGGCTGGATCAAGTTGGACACCAGCAGGCCGATACTCACGGCGATCGCCGTCGTCACCAGGTAGTAGGCCACTGTTTTGCCGCCGATGCGGCCCAGCTTCGTAACGTCGCCCAGGCTTGCAGTTCCGACGATCAGGCTGGCGAATACCAGCGGGATCACGACCATCGTGATCAGCCGGATCCAGGCCGTGCCGATCGGTTCGATGGCCACCAGAACGTTGGTCAGCAGATCGATTCCGAGGAGGTTCGCCAGGAGTCCGGCCGCGAGCCCCAGAATCAGAGCGATGGTGATCTGCGTATGGAGGCGCATGCGAAGTCCTCGGAAGATATTCTTGGAAAGGTCAGAAGGTACCTGCCAACCACTATCGGTGACAGGTCTGAGCGGTTCGGATACCTTGTCGTCCGTGAACTTACGATTCGTATTCCGTGACCGCGGCAGGGAATTCCGCCGGGCGTCGTGCCTGTGCGCCGCCCTGCTCGTCTCCTGTGGCTCTCCGGTTAGCCAGGCCGACGATCGGCAGGCAGCCGGGTCAGATTCCAACACCGACGTGGCCCGGTTTAGGGCCTCATATCTGACCAGCCTGACGTTCGTCGGATTTCAACAGCCGACATCACTCGTCCACCTGCGATTCGAGAACCGGTCGGAGGGAAACCAGCTGGCTTTGTCTTATGAAGGCTGGCTCGCGGGACCCGTCGAATGGATCCCGTTCTTCATGGTGCGGGACACCTTGCCGGTGCCGCGTGCGGCCTGGCGCGTGGTCCCTGCCGGGCCCGCCCGCCTTCGTGTGGGCGACGGCGCACAGATCGAATCTCTGTTGATCCCGCTCGACAGCATGCAGCTCAGAATTGAAGCACTGGACGCGATCAGCGCGTGGAGCAGTACGACCGGGCAGCGCGAAACCCTTCGGTCAGCAGAGCTGATGATCGGCGACCGGGCCGAATCAGGACTGCTCCTTCAGCAGCGACGTGCCAGGATTCTGGGTACGCCGCGCCCTGACACGCTGTCTGAAACGTTCGTGCTCACAGATACGCTCGGCAACGGGCTGGTCATCCTGCACGGCCGCGCGCTTCCGGACGTGCCGGCCAGCGTCTGGGCATGGCTCGACGGTGAACGAATCGAGTGGTCGGACGCCATGCTGGTACCGTTGCCGGCTCCCGACAGCACCCGGGCCCGATGGTCGCTTGAAATGGCGGATCAGGACATGACCATGGAAATCGAGACCTCAGCTCCGGCTCGTGAAGCCATCAGCGCTTCAGGCTCCCGGTATCGGCTGTCTCCGGTGCGCGCCACCCTGTCGGTTGGGGATGAGCGCCGGTCGATGGGCGGAATCAGAATAGAGGACGCCGGTCCATGAGCCCGTCGATGCTCGGCCTCGTCAGGGATGGTCTGACGGTCCTGTTCGGCGCCCTGGCGGGTGGACTGACCAACCGGATCGCGATCATCATGTTGTTTCACCCGTACGAGCCACCCCGGATACTCGGTTACACGGTGGGATGGCTGCAGGGTGCCGTGCCAAAGAACCGGAAGCGCATGGCCAGCACGATCGGTCGCACGATTGGAACCCACCTGCTGTCTCCGGAGGACATAGCCGCCGAATTGCAGGACGAGCGCCTTCGCGAAGCGTTCGACGACCAGTTGCGCGGACTGATTCGAAAGCTGCTCGAGGATGAAAAGCCTGCGCTGGCTGACCTCCTCTCCGAATCGGCCCTGGAAGAGGCGCGAGTTCTGCTGGGCACCATTCTGGACGGAGTACATGCGCGGTTGATCGCCTCGATGGGCGATGAAGTATTCGCAAGTGAAGCGGAACGCGTTCTCGTTCGTGTGGCGGATGCGTTGGATGCCGAGCCACTCGCCGATGTCCTGCCCCCGGAGAGATTAGCCGATCTGCGGAAGCACGCCGAGACATGGCTCGATCAGCTTGCCGACTCCGAATCCTTCGAAGCTGCTATACGCGGACACCTAGAAAGAGTGGCGGCCAAGATCCTCGCGCCCGGGCGTTCGCTGGAAGAACTCATCCCGCCGGTGCTGGTTGGGGCACTGGAGCAGGCGATCGCGGACTACTTACCGATCGCCATGGAACGACTCGGCCGTACACTCGAGGATCCCCGGGCCCGAGCCCGCGTGGAGAGTACGATCCACGAGCTGCTGAACCGATTCATGCGCGACCTCCGGTTCCACCAGCGTGTAGTAGCGAAACTCATCATTACCGAGGAGACCGTCGACAAAGTGATCGACACGCTGGAAGCCGAAGGCGCCGATCGTCTGGGCGATCTGTTGCGTGAAGACGAGGTACAGGGCGCCATGGCGCGTGGCGTGAACGAGGCGATCGTCGAGTTTCTGCGCCGTCCGGTCATCGACGTACTGGGCGACCCCGAGGATGAGCGAGTGCATTCGGCACTTGACTCTCTGGCAGCCTGGATGTCACGCGCGGCGAGTGATCCTGAAGTCCGAACTTTTCTGCTCGATCGAGTCGAGAGCGGCATCCTGCGTCTGCGAGATCGGAGCTGGGGAGACCTGGTGCGGCTCGTCCCGGCGGAAAAGGTCGGGGGCTGGATGGAATCGGGCTTGTCTTCGGATACGGGACGCAAACTCTATCAGGACACCCGTGGAGTCGTCGTCGAGCGCCTGCTCCATCAGCCGCTTGGCTCGCTGGCGAGCTACGGGGAGAACGGTGCTGTCGACCGCATAGCAGACGCGCTCAGCGGGCCTGTCTGGGAGTGGATCTCGAGCAAGGTGCCGGAAGTGGCCGCTAAAGTGCGCGTGGCCGAACATGTCGAGGAAAAGATCCTCGAGTTCCCGCTCGAAGAACTCGAGAAGATTATCCGCTCAGTCAGTGACCGCGAACTCGACCTCATCGTGCGGCTTGGCTACTTACTCGGTGCCGGGATCGGCGGCGCACTCGTAATTGTCCGCCACGTGATCGGCTGACCCACGTGGACTATTCCTCGGGGTGGGACAGTTCGCGCGCCTTGCGATATAACTCGGCGGCGCGCTCCGGCTGTTGCAGCCGATCGTACAACACCCCGAGCGTCCGGAATGCTCGCGGGCTGTCCGGTTGCAGATCCGTCGACCGCTCGAGGGCCTCGATCGCCACATCTACCTGACCGATCCGGTTGGCCGACTCCCCGAGATAGAACAGCGCCATCGGGTTATCCGGAACCAGGTCGATCGCTCGACGCAGCGAGTTCATCGCCGCCGGATACAGTCCCTTGCGATAAAACACGAGTCCCAGATTCTGGTGCACGTCGGCGTCGTCTGGCTCGAGTCGCAGCGCCTTTCGCAACTCATCCTCTGCCTCGGCGTATCGTCCGATTTCGCCAAGCAGGGCTCCGACGTTGCTGAGTAATCGAATGTCCTCTGGCTGCATCTCCAGCGCCGCCCGGTATTCCTCCAGGGCTCGCTCCGGCTGCCCGAGATTGTCATACGCGAAACCGAGGTTATTGCGGGCTTTGAAGTGTGTGGGATCACGACGCAGCACAGCCAGGTACGCTTTTACCGCTGCCTCATAGTCGCCGGCATCGGACAGCCGGCGCGCCTCCCGGTACTGCTCCTGGAGATCGGGACGCGAAACTGGCGGCTCGGAATCGGACTCAACTGTGTCTTCGGACTCTACTGTATCTTCGGGCTCAGTTGTGGCCACGGAAATCGGTGGCGCTTGAGGTTCCGGCAGTGTTTCGGGTTCGGACGTCACGACATCCTCCGGTGACTCGTCGAACAACGATGCCTCAGATACCAGCTTCTTGCGCGATCTGGTTCCAGCCATCAGGACTCTCCCCCTGCCACGACGCTGTCCGTGACCCAGTCCAGGTATGATGGGCTCCCTGATTCCACAGATAGGACGATGAATTCGGGAATTTCATACGGGTGCATTTCAAGTACGCGGCGCTGCAGATCGGCGACGGCCGATCTGGTCGTTTTCATGATCCCCAGAACCTCATGTGAAGTCTCCACGTCATTTTTCCACCTGTACACCGATCGAACCCCCGGAACCACGTTCACACAGGCGGCAAGGCCCTCACCGACCACGCGCTCAGCGATCGAAGTCAGCGTCGCCTCGTCCGGTCCGGTTACGAGAACGACGACCACAGCCTCGGGCTCAGTGACCGACATCGGCATCGTCCCCTGCAACATACTCGCGTTCAGCCTGCGCGAAATGCTGGTCGATGAGCTCCGCGTAATGCTTCTCGACTGCCCGGCGTTTCACCGACAGCTTCGGCGTAAGAAGTCCGTTATCGATCGTGAACGGCTCCGGCAACGGCACGACGAGTTTCGGCCTCTCGAAGCGCGCAAACGACGCCACACGAGGAAGGACGTCGGCTTCCAACACCTTCTGGACTTCGGGCTCGGAGGCCAGCTCCATGCGGTCATCGAGCATCGGGTCACGATCCGGAAACGCCAGCCGCAACGCAGCCAGACTAGGAACGACCAGCGCGATCGTGAACTTCCTTCGATCGCCGACCAGCACGACGTGCTCGACCAGCGGCGACCGGGCCATGCGCTCTTCCAGGGCACTGGGCGCGACGTTCTTACCCGCGGCCGTGATGATGATGTTCTTCTTGCGATCCGTTATCGTCAGGTAACCATCGGCGTCGAGCTGCCCGATGTCGCCCGTAAGGAACCAACCGTCGGCCTTCAGCGCCTCGCTCGTGGCTTCCGGTGCATGGTAGTATCCCTCCATCACCTGAGGCCCACGAATCAGTATCTCGCCATCGTCGGCGATCGCGAGCTCGGTTCCGGGTACCGGCGGACCTACGGAGCCGAATCGGATGTCCTGCGGAAGGTTGACGTTCGTCACCGGGGAGGTCTCGGTCAGGCCGTAGCCCTCGATAATCGTCATTCCGGCGGCGTAGAAGAACCGATTGATCTCGGCCGACAGAGGTGCCGAACCACTGATGAAGAACCGGACGCTACCGCCGGTTCGCGCTCGGAGCTTCGCGAATACGAGGCGGTCCGCGATGGCATGGCCGGCGCGAGTCAGCGGACCAACAGTTTGGCCGCCGGCGGCACGATCGCTGTATTTCGCCCCGATGAATCGGGCGAACGCGAAAGCCGCTCGCTTCGAGAAACCGCCCGAGGCAACTGCTTCCTCGACCGCCTCATAGAATTTCTCATACAGCCGGGGCACGGCGATCATCATCGTCGGGCACACCTCCATCATGTCGCGTACGACGGTGTCCGTGGACTCTGCGTAGGCGATCCTGGCACCCATAGACCACATCAGAAGGTGTCCGACCGTCCGTTCAAAAGCGTGTGACAGGGGTAGCCAGCTCAGGCAGGTATCCGTTTCGGAGATCGGCAGCACCGCAGCGCTCTGGCGTACGTTCGCCGCCAGGTTCTCGTGTGTGAGCATCACGCCCTTCGGCGTTCCGGTCGTACCTGCGGTATAGATCAGGGTAGCCAGATCGGAAGACTGGATCTTCCGCGCTTCGGCCTCGAACGCGGCGAACGCCGGCCCAGCTCGGCCCCTGGCCTCGAGCTCGCCCAGGGAGAGCACGCTCAGGCCGGCCACGTCCCCGACCGTCTCACGGTCGTCTGCGAGGTCAAATACGACAACCGTCTCGAGATGGTCCAGCTCGGAGTGGATTTCCGTGATCTTGGCCAGTTGTTCGGTATCTGCCGCAAACACCAGACGGGTACCCGAGTCACGCAGGATATGGAGCACCTGGTCGGCCGGCAGATTGGGATAGATCGTGACGACTACATGGCGCCCGAGAAGCGACGCCCAATCGGTGAGTCCCCATTCCAGCCGAGTAGGGGAGAGAATCGCCACCCGGTCGCCCGGCTCACACCCCACCTCCCGCACTCCTGAAGAGATTGCCCTGATGCGATCGACGAGCGTGGCGCGGCTGAATTCTTCCCACTGCCCGTCGGGTCCCCGTCGGGAAGCCGCTCCATCCGAGAAGCGTGCTACACTGTCGAAGAAGAGTTCGGTAAGCCTGCCGCCTGTGAGGCCTTCCAACTGTGGCCCGGCCACATAGCTACCGGTGACGGCGTCAAGACTCATCGTCGGGGCTCTCCTCCGTGTCATCTGCAGCCCGGAGTTCGTCAAGGGTCTGTCTGGCATGTTCGACGTGGCGACCGGTACCGGGGAGCCCACCGCCGGTTTCGAGGAATCGCTCGAGGTGGGCGACCGCTTCGTCCCCGCTGCCCTTATTCAGCAGCAGGAACGCTATGCCATAGTGCGCTCCCGCACTCGTCGGGTCCTTCTCGAGAGCACGCTGGTACATTTTTACGGCTTCGTCAGCCACCCCCATGCGCGTATAGACGACGGCCATCTGTTCGAGTGTGGCGACATCGGTCGGACACTCCCGGAGAGACAGACGAAACGAGGTCAGGGCCTCATGGAATCTCTCCTGCGATGCGAGTTCGAGTCCCTCGGCATAGTAGTCCGGGCTCTGGTTGCTCGTCGCCTCTCGCCCGGTGAAAAAGTCCCAGATCGACATCCGTCAGTCCTCCTCGGATCCGGCATCGAGATCCCAATCGAACGGCGGTGGGGCAGGTGGGATCACGGCCAGATTGTAGGCGAACGCCAGAGCGGAACCAGACAGAAAGCCATACGCATAGGCCCACATGCCACCAATGAACGCTCCCGGCACCGAAATAGAGTAGCCGAACAGAACCGCTTTGAGAAACGGTACCTGGGCGACGGAATATCCACCCAGCAAGAGCAACAGGGTCATCAAGAACACCGCGGCCGCAGCTACGTAGCCGCTGGCAATCGCGAACGCTCGGGTCTGTAGGCGCATAGCCCGGTTTCGGCTCGCAAGGTCAAGGTTGCTGGATGACGACGATCACTGAAAACTAGACCACCGCTCGGAGGGCTGCAACGCGCAGCTGTTTTGAAGCCTGTTGAAGAACTGAGGCGAGGCCCGTTTCGAGCGCCACATGCTTCCCGGGCTCACGCGCGAACACCAACCCATGCCCGCGAGTCGGATGCCAGTTCGCGCACTGGACCCACCGGCAGAAACGTGGGCACCTCGGGCCCGGGGGACAGAATCACCAGCCGGCTGCCGGGTACGAGAATCCTCCCTGCTTCGGCCGGCTCGACGGAATCGGTACCCACGACCACGACTCCATGCAGTCGAGCCGAGCGCATCGGGAGCGGAGCGCCCGCTGCCGGAACGATCCAGTGGACCCGCTCGTGCCACTCGGGCAAAGGATCCGCATAGGCGAGCACGGAGGAGAGTGGCCGCATGTCGGCAAGCGAGGTAGCTACAGATGCAAGGCCAGGCCCGACGAAAAGGATCTCCGGACCGGTCGGTGCACCAAGCAACGCCGCCGCCAAATCAGCCATGCCCGAGTCGGTAGGAGTGCAGGTGGAATCCCCGACGTCAGTCGAATCGGATCCGCGCATGTATACGACCCCACCTCTGATCGGATGCCGTTGCTCACAAATCGGGCAGTCCAGTCGACCGGCGGTGATGCGCCGTGCGTCCATTTGATCGACGAACGCGATGAGTCCGTGTTCAGGCCCGCAGTGGGGACAGGCGAGCACTTCCGTCAGTTCGAGCCGCACGTGGACTCAGGACAGGGCGAGTCGGAGAAATTCGTCCCGGGTGCGCTGGTCGGCGCGGAAGCGGCCACGCACGGCGCTCGTGATCGTGCAGCTATTCTGCTTCTCAACGCCCCTCATCATCATGCACAGGTGGTTGGCTTCGATCACCACGCCGACTCCGTCCGGCTCGATGGCATCCTGGATCGCGGTGGCGATCTGGTCCGTGAGTCGTTCTTGAACCTGAAAGCGGCGCGAGTACACCTCGACGATTCGGGCGAACTTGCTGAGACCGAGAAGTCGGCCGTTGGGGATGTACGCAATGTGCGCTTTGCCAAAGAACGGCAACATGTGATGCTCGCACAGGGAATACAGTTCGATGTTACGCACGATGATCATGTTGTCGTGCTCCTCGGCGAACACACCGTCTCCGATCGCCTCTTCAACCGTCGTCCGGTAGCCGCGCGTAAGCCAGTGCAATGAATCCGCGACACGCCGTGGCGTATCCAGGAGTCCGGAAGCGGAAAGGTCGGCGCCGAGACGCCGCAGTTGCTCGGTAACGAGTTCTTCAAAGGAAACGCCGCTCAGATCGACACCCGTATCCGTTGAGTCAGTCATGATCACTCTCCCCGGTATTCCACCGAGTTTCGTTCCGTTTCCCAGAGGCGAACGCTGACCAGGCGCGGTCCTGTGAAGTTACTTGCGAGCCGATTCCAGATCGCGACGGTCAGGTTTTCCGTGGTCGGTACCACACCGTCCAGCCACGGGACATCCGTGTTCAGGTTAGCATGGTCAAGGTCACCGAGCACCACGTCCTGCAGAAGTTCCTTGAGGGCACGCAGATCCATTACGTATCCGACGGCCGGATCAACCTCGCCCTCGACGGTGACCTCAAGATCATAGTTGTGTCCGTGCCCGTTCGGGTTCGAGCAGGCGCCGTAGATCTCCAGGTTTTCCTCGTCCCCGAGCGCCGGATTGTGAAGCCTGTGGCCTGCACAAAAATGGACCCGCCGGGTGACTCGAGCGATTGTCATGCCCGTCTCCGTAGTTTGGTCAGGAAAAAAGAAGGGGCGATCCACAAGGGATCACCCCAACAGCAGACACGAGGGGGGTTCTTGAGACCGTTGTAAGACGGTTGCCCTTCCTCCCGGGTCTTCGTCTTCCCCAAGGGGGCACGACGTCCGCCGAAAGATCAGAGGCTAGAAAACCCAATCGTTGGCTCAAAACGTTCCTCACATCCACCATTAGAAACTTACGCGAGACTTGCCTGCCGAGCAACGAATGTTCTGCATTCGTTGGTCCGAAAGCCGCCCCGGCATATGTTCCTGGCACATCTCAGACACAAGGAATGCCGCGTGACCATTCTCCACCGGACGTCAACAATACACCAAGCATTGCTGGTACTGGTGGCCGCCTCGAGCGTGTCCTGCGCGAGCAATCCGGAGGCTGTGACCCAAACTGCGGCCCGGCCCGCGCCCTCGATCGATCCCTTGCCGCGTGTGTCCCCGGTGGACGCAACGCCGGTTCCTGGTGTCGAGCACCGGAGTTCTGTGGAGCGTGCCCGGTTGGACGTCCTTCATTACGACCTGTCGATCGACTTGCGTCGGCTGGATGATACGGTGATGCAGGCCGTGGCCCGCCTGAACGTTCGGCCGTCGCCCGACGCGACTTATGTCGACCTTGATTTCGTGGGTCTGTCAGCGGACTCGGTGCTCATGGACGGCGCGCACGTGAGCTTCTCGCAAGGGCCCGAGATCCTGAGAATCGAACCCGATGCTGGATTTAGTGAAACCGTGAGGATCGAGATTTTCTACGGAGGCCGGCCCCTGAACGGATTGTTCTTCGGGCCCGATCCTGCAGGCAATCCCACCGTGTTTGCGGACAACTGGCCGAATCGCGCCCGCTGGTGGTTCCCCAGCAACGACTACCCGGAGGACAAAGCGACGGCAGAGTTCATGGTACGCGTACCGCCCGGATACTCGGTCGTGGCGAACGGGCGGCTGGTCGGCGTGGATGGCGACACGTGGCGCTGGCGCACGGACGTGGAGATTCCCGCCTACACGCTGGTGATCGGCGTGGCAAAATCCGAGCGGGCGACGATTGGCGACGCCGCCTGCGGGATGGCACCGGCTGCCGTGGACGGCGGCGAGTGTGCGGAGGTGTCCACTTGGGCGCTGACGGGCAGCGGCGCGTATGGCGAGCAGCGGTTCACGCGGGCCGCCGATATGGTCGACTTCTATACCGAAATGTTCGGGCCCTATCCGTACGAGAAGCTGGCCCACGTGCAGTCCTCCACGCAGTTCGGCGGAATGGAGAACTCGAGCGCGATCTTCTACGCCATGGGCGCCTGGGCCGAAGAACGCATGGGCGAGGGCGTGATCGCCCACGAAACCGTGCATCAGTGGTTCGGCGACAGCGTGACCCCTGCCAGGTGGTCACATCTCTGGGTCAGCGAAGGGTTTGCCACGTACTTCACGGCCGTGTATATGGACGCGCGAGATGGCGACGGAGCCCTTCGACAGGCGATGGAACAGGGCCGCGAGAGAATCGTCGGATCGGACGCATCGAATCGTCCCGTCGTCGATGAGCGCCCCGATCTGTTCGGTCTACTCAATTCCAACAGCTACCCGAAAGGCGCGTGGATCCTGCACATGCTGCGCACACTGATCGGCGACGAAGCGTTTTTCGGGGCCGTCCGTGCATACTACGCACAGCATCGGAACGGCGTCGCCGATACGGAGGATGTGCGGCGAGCGATGGAACAGGCCTCCGGCCAGGACCTGACCGGATTCTTCGAGCAGTGGGCGTACTCGCCGGGATTCCCAAAGCTGAAAGTGAACTCCGCGCACGAGGGAGATGAGATGGTGATCACGATCGAGCAGGTACAGTCCGAAGACTGGCCGACGTTTCGGGGAGCGCGGCTGGAGCTCGAGATCACATGGGATTCGGGGGACGTCGAGCGGCACGAAGTGTGGCTGACGTCCCGCTCCGACGAATTGCGGATTCCCACGCGTGGCCAGGTGGCGACGATCACGCTCGATCCGAACGTCAAGCTGCTGATGGAGGCGGTGGAGGACCCCCCTAGATAAACACCCCGGTCACAGCGAAGCCGACGATCGCCATTGCACCGGCGAGCAGCGCGTAGGGAAGCTGGGTGCGGACGTGCTCGATGTGATCAGATGCCGAGGCTAGCGACGACATGATCGTCGTATCGCTGATCGGGCTCGCGTGGTCTCCGAATACGCCTCCCGAAAGGGACGCTGCAACGAACGGTGCGAGCGGTAGTCCCATTGCACCGGCCACCGGTACGGCGATCGGCAGCATGATCGCAAACGTGCCCCAGCTGGTACCCGTGGCAAACGCGATGCCCGCCCCCGTGAGGAAGATCAGGGGCAGCAGAACCGGCACGGGCAGCCGGTCGCCTACGAGGCGCGCCACGTACTCTCCCGTGCCGAGTTCCCTCGTGACCGCGCCCAGCGTGACGGCGAGCAGCAGCACTAGCGCCATGCCCGTGAGCCCGCCTGCGCCCTTGATCGCAACCGAGCTGATGTCTTCCAGCGTGAGCAGCTTCTGGGCGAGGGACAGGACACTCACGGTCAGGATCGCGGCGAGGATGGCCCACAGCACGGACACAGAGCCTGAACCGGCGAGCAGGTCGCCGTCTCCCGTGATGACCATCGCCGTCGGCATCATCACGACCATGACGACGATCGGCAGCACCATGTTGACCGGCCGCAGAGGTGTTCCCTCCGGCGGCGGCGGTGCGATCTCGGCGGGATCCGCGAGAGCGATGGCGTGGTCCCAGTGCAGTTTTCCCTCTGCCGTCCGATCCTGCGCAGCCGTCATGGGCCCCATGTCGCGCACACGCGTAGCTGAGTAGAGGGCCAAGCCGATCGCTGACAGGGCGTAAAAGTTGAGGGGGATCGACGCGACGAGCACCGGCACCGGGTTCTCGATGCCAAGGGCGATGAGCAAACCCAGAATATAGGCGCCCCATGCGTTGAACGGGATCAGCGTGCACACAGGCGCTGACGTCGAATCGATCAGGTAGGCGAGTTTTTCGCGCGACACACGAAACCGGTCGAACAGCGGGCGGCAGATGGAGCCCGCGACCAGGACCGTGATGTTCGACTCGATAAAGATCACGAGGCCCAGAACCCAGGCGAGTACTTGTGCCCGTCGGCCGGTCGTGACGAAGCGCCGACGCTCCACCCACTCGACGAAACCCCTCACACCGCCATTCGCTTCGACCAGCGCGATCAGCGCACCGATGGCGAACGTGAACAGGAGGACGGACGCGGTCCCGGGATCTGTCGCCATGGCGACGGTGCCGTCGATCGCATCGGCAAGGCCGGTGAACGGATTCCAATCGGCCAGGATCGTCCAGCCCATCCAGATGCCTGCCGCGAGGGACAGATAGACCTGCCGCGTCCAGATAGCGAGACCGATCGCCAACAGGGGCGGTAGCAGCGAGACGAAGCCGGTATCGATGAAATACCTCCGATCAGGGGAGTGCCGCGCGCAGTACGCGCACCCAGTTGGCTCCAAGAAATGCCGTAAGACCGTCGGCGTCAAACACCTCTGCAAGCCGCGCAGACAGATCGGGAAGCCGGGACACGTCGTCCAGGCCCTCTGGCAACGCCCACATCCCGTCGAAGTCCGTGCCCAGTCCGATGTGATCCGATCCGACGATGTGCACGGCATGCCGAACGTGCTCCACGACGATCGACATCGGCAGCGTACCTACTTCAGCCAGAACTGCCGCCGCCAGTTCCTCCGTGTCAGTAAATTCCCGGGCGCGCAAAGGCGTGCACCGCTCCTCGAAATCAGCATCGAGGTGACCGTTGAACAGCGAGACGCCGACCAAACCCCCGGTTGCTGCGATGGCCTCCAGTAGTGTGTCAGATACATTCCTGGGAATCGGCGCCAACCGCCGCATGCCAGTATGAGAAGACACGACCGGCCGTTCCGTCCGCTCGATCACATCGGCGGCGGTGGTGTCCGAGCCGTGGCTCAGGTCCATGAGCACACCCAGTCGCTGCAACCGATCTATGAGGCGCCGTCCGAACGGGGTCAGTCCGCCATGTGGCTCGTTATCGGCAGCGTCTGCCCAGGTCGTCGGATCATTCCAGGTGAGGGTGAGGCAGCGCATGCCCGCGTCGAACAGCTCTTCGACAACGCCGAGATCGTCGTCTATGGCATAACCTCCCTCTACCCCGATAACAGCCGCTATCCGGTCGTCGGCTTCCCGCTCCAGGTCCGACGCTGATAACACGAGCCGAAACGCCGGGTGGGCCTCAAGGGTGGCCCGCAGCTGCCTGATTCCAGACATCGTGCGACCGACGGGGTCCTCCAGTGCCGGGTCGATAAAGACCGCGAAGATCCCGCCGTTAAAACCGCCCTCACGCATCCGCTTGAGGTCAAGGTGACCCCGCCCATGTCGGTCATCGAGAGACTCCCCACGGCTCAGTGGGCCTGCCAGGTCGTTGTGACCATCAAAAACAAAGCTCTCGGAGTGGAGTCTGCGGGCAGCCTGTGGTGTCAACGAGCTCATCTTCGCGACAGCCACGCGCTGCGGTCGTCCGTAAACCGATACAGTCTGTCCGTTGCCCGACTGATTCCGATGCGCGGAGATCGGCTTACATATCTGTCGGGTACGTGTTCACCTGCAATGATGCGTAACGGTTCGGAATTCAGAGAATGTCGCTGGAACTCAGGGCCCACGGCAAACGCCTGGGTCAACCGGCCAGGACCGTTGGTAAGGTCCGATCGTCCCGAGCGACGACGACGCATCGTCTGTTCACCGGCCAACGGCTCGAGGGCTCGAATCAGCACGCCCGCCGGAACGCCCTCCGGACCCGTAACTGCGTTGAGGCACCAGTGGATGCCATAGTTGAGGTGCACATAGGCAGTGCCCGGTGGACCGAAGAGTGGATCATTCCTCCGAGTGCGCCCAATGCGGGCCGCTGAATGCGAAGCCGGATCGTCAAGGCCGGTGTACGCCTCCGTCTCGACGATGCGGCCTGCAACGACGCCATCCCGGGGATGTTGCCGAGTCAACACGCATCCCAGCAGGCTGCGAGCTACCTCGAGTGCCGAGCAAGCGTAGAAGCCCGACTCCACGCACTCAGCTCGCGTCGTTGGACTCGCGCTCGGCCTTCCGACCGTCGATCACGGCTTGAGCCCGGTGCTCGGGCAGAATCGCCTT